>JGI994J12354_10001016_pt1 | contig 28520 bp, 19 predicted proteins | sample IntmicLarv3ML3BL_FD_12354 | JGI IMG/M metagenome (IMG submission 12354) | reverse complement strand
GGCGAAACGCTTGCCTGCGGCACCGGCGCTTGCGCCTCAGCGGTGGCAGCGGTTTTGAATGGCCACTGCGACACAAACGCGGATATCCACGTTGCGCTCCTCGGTGGAACGCTCATCATCCGCTGTACCGAAGAGGCTATCTACATGACTGGCGGCTGCGCCAAGGTATTTGATGGCAGCATCGATTGGACGGGAGGAAACATTTCATGAACACCAACAACCACTACGATAATTTACAAGATAGTTATTTGTTTGCCCGCGTCGGCCAGAAGGTTAAGGAATATAAAGCGCAGAATCCTGGCGCACAGGTCATCAGCCTCGGTATTGGCGATGTGACACAGCCGCTTGCACCGGCTGTGATTGACGCGCTGCACAGTGCCGTATCGGAAATGGGTTATGCGGAAAGCTTCCGCGGTTATGGCGAATACCAAGGTTGTGACTTCCTCCAGGAAGCCATCTGCGGCTACTACGCAAGTAAAAACGTAATGCTGCAACCGGACGAGGTGTTCATCAGCGACGGCGCGAAAAGTGACCTCGGCAACATTCTGGACATCTTCGCTTCGGACAACACTGTCTGGATTCCTGACCCTGTATATCCGGTTTATGTGGATACGAATATCATGGCAGGGCGGCCCATTCTGTTTATGGACGGCAACGCAGGCAACGGTTTTCTGCCGCTTCCGGACAACAGCACGCACGCGGACATCATCTATCTCTGCTCGCCAAACAACCCGACCGGCGCGGCATACACTTCGGAACAGCTCCGCCAATGGGTCGATTATGCGCAGCGGCACGATGCCGTCATCCTGTTTGACAGTGCGTACGAGGCCTTCGTGCAAGATGACAGCTTACCGACAAGCATCTTCCAAATTGACGGCGCGCGCGAATGCGCCATTGAGTTTTGCTCCTTATCGAAGACGGCGGGTTTCACCGGTACGCGCTGCGGCTACACCGTCATTCCGCGTGCGCTTGTCCGCGGCGGAAAATCGCTGAACAAGCTCTGGCTCCGCCGGCAAACGACGAAATTCAACGGTGTACCATATATTATCCAGCGCGGCGCGGCGGCCGTTTTCACCCCGGAGGGACAGCAACAGGTACGCACGCAAATCGCGTATTACATGCAAAACGCGAAAACCCTCTCTGATACGCTGGCTGCGCTCGGCATTTGGTACACGGGCGGTTTGAACTCTCCGTACATATGGCTCAAATGCCCGAATGATATGCCGTCTTGGGACTTCTTTGACGCACTGCTCAACCAGGCAAGCATCGTCGGCACGCCCGGCGAGGGTTTTGGAAAAAACGGCGCAGGCTACTTCCGCCTGACCGCATTCGGGAGTCGGGAGAATACGCTTACTGCCGCCGAGCGGTTGCGTACTTTCATCAAAAATACTCTTTGAAAACCAACTATAAAAGCAAGCCCCTGCCTAATGCAGGGGCTTGCTTTTATAGTTCCGTAAATTCGCCGTACTTTCGGAAGCGTTCGTACCTTGCTTGCAGCATTTCATGCGTGTTCATCGCCGAAAGTCGCACCAGTTCCTCCGTAAGCATTGTTTTCAACGGCTCCGTTGTTTTCGCGAGGTCGTTCTGCATCCCGCCGTCCGCCTCGGGGATAATTTTATCCACCACGCCGAGGGCAAGAAGGTCGGGCGCAGTCAGCTTCATGATGCGCGCAGCTTCGTCCGCACGCGTGCTGTCCTTCCATAAAATACTCGCAAAGCCCTCCGGGGAGAGGATGGAGTATATCGCGTTCGCCAATATCCAGACGCTGTCCGCCACGGCCAGCGCAAGCGCCCCGCCGCTGCCGCCCTCGCCGCAAAGCACAGCAATGACAGGCACTGTAAGTCCGGCCATTTCAAATAGGTTCCGCGCGATGGCCTCACCCTGGCCGCGTTCCTCCGCACCGACACCGCAATACGCACCGGCTGTGTTAATGAGTGTAATAACCGGCCGGCCAAATTTTTCCGCCTGCTTCATCAATCGCAACGCTTTTCGGTATCCCTCTGGATGCGGCGAGCCGAAGCTGCGCAAAAGGTTCTCCTCCAGCGTCTGCCCTCGCTGTATGCTGATGACCGTCACAGGCAAACCGCCCAGCATCGCGATGCCGCCGACGATGGCGCGGTCGTCCTTATAGCTTCTGTCGCCATGCAGCTCAATGAAATCCGTAAACAGCGCTGCGATGAGCTGCTGCCCGGTCGGCCGGGAAAGCTTGCGTGCGGTTTTGATGATTTGCTCCACATTGGGTTTAGGCATGGCGTTCACCTCCGTGCATCCGCAATAGGGAAACCAGCGTATCCTTCATATCTTCACGCGGGACAATGGCATCGATGAAGCCGTGCTCCTGTACAAACTCCGCCGTCTGGAATTCCGCAGGAAGCGTTTGCTTAATGGTCTGTTCGATAACGCGCCGCCCGGCAAAGCCCACAAGTGCCTTCGGTTCGGCCAAAATAATATCGCCCAGCATGGCAAAGCTGGCCGTGACGCCACCCGTCGTCGGATCTGTCAACACCGGGGCATAGAACAATCCCGCCGCGCTGTGCCGCTGCGCCGCCGCACTCACCTTCGCCATCTGCATAAGGGAAATAATTCCCTCCTGCATCCGTGCGCCGCCCGAAGCTGTGAAAATGACGATGGGCAATTTTTCATTCGTAGCGAATTCGAATGCGCGCGTCAATTTCTCACCGACGACGCTGCCCATGCTGCCCATCAAGAACGCGCTGTCCATCACGCCCAACACAGCCGTCATACCGCCTATTTTACATAAGCCGGTGACAACCGCGTCGTTCATGCCGGTGCTTTTACGAAGAACTTCCGTTTTTTGTTCATACGCTGGGTAATCCAGCGGGTTCGCACTCACAAGCTGCGCATCCATTTCCTGGAAGCTATCCTCATCCGCGGTGAGGGCAATGCGCTCCCACGCGCGCAAGCGGAAGCACGCACCGCATTGCGGGCAAATTTTATGTGCCCCAAGCTCGCGGGAATATATCGTTTTCCCGCAGGAAGCACATTTCACCCAAAGCCCATCCGGCACGGAAGGGCCGCTGCCCTTTTGCGCCTCACGCGGGGGTTGTACCGGCACATATGTCTTTTTCTTAAACAGATTCATACACATACCTCCGGGTTGGTTTTAGAAAACATGTTTTTGAATTGCTTACAGCAGCCATTCCCGCGCAATGAAGCCTGTGTCCAACGCCCCGCGTAAAAACGCCGGGTGCCAGAGCAGCTCCGTTTGGAAATCAAGATTCGTCTCCACGCCTTGCACAATGAATTCCGCCAGCGCACGGCGCATTTTGGCGATAGCCTCATCACGAGTCGCGCCATGTGTGATGACCTTGGCAATCATAGAATCGTAATACGGCGGAATTTCACAACCCGCGTACATCGCACTGTCCACGCGAAGACCCGGCCCACCCGCCGGAAGATGCAAATATGCAACCGTTCCCGGTGACGGCGCGAAGCCGCGCTTGGCATCCTCCGCGTTGATGCGGCATTCAATGGCGTGCCCGGCAATGCGCACATCCGCCTGTGTGAACGGTAATACCTCACCCGCCGCAATGGCAAGCTGCGTCTTCACGATGTCCACACCCGTCACCATCTCCGTCACAGGATGCTCGACCTGTATCCGCGTATTCATCTCCATGAAATAGAATTGACCGTCGCAATCAAGAAGGAATTCCGCCGTACCAGCGTTTGTATAACCCACCGCCGCCGCCGCACGGCAGGCCGCTTCACCCATGGCTGCGCGCTGTTCCGGATTGAGCGCGATACTGGGTGATTCCTCCAGCATCTTCTGGTTCCGCCGCTGGAGGGAGCAATCTCGTTCCCCCAGATGGACAATGCGCCCGTGCTCATCACCCAGCAATTGTATTTCGACATGTCTTGCGTTTTCTATCATCTTTTCCATATACAGCGCGCCGTCACCGAACGCCGCCAATGCCTCGCCTGATGCGGCGTCAATCGCCGTTGCCAACTCGCTTTCCGCGCGGACGATACGAATCCCGCGCCCGCCGCCGCCCGCCGCCGCCTTTACCAGCACGGGATACCCCAACGCCGCCGCGATACGCCGCGCCGCGTCCAGGCCGACAAATGCGCCTTCGCTGCCCGGAATAACAGGCACACCCGCCGCTTTCATGGTCTTCTTCGCTTCGGCTTTGTCGCCAAGGCGCTCAATAACCGACGCGTCCGGCCCGATGAATTTGATCCTGCACTCCGCGCACATTTTCGCAAACGCACTGTTCTCCGACAAAAAGCCGAAGCCGGGGTGAATCGCCTCCGCACGCGTGATGCACGCTGCGCTCAGGATGTTTTCCATATGCAAATAGCTATCCCGTGCGCGCGCCGGGCCGATACAAACCGCTTCGTCCGCAAGCTGCGCGTGGAGCGCTTCCCTGTCCGCCTCGGAAAACACCGCCACCGTCGCGATGCCCATTTCCCGGCATGCGCGGATGATGCGTACGGCAATCTCACCACGGTTCGCAATCAAAATTTTGTTGAACATTGGCTAACCCTCATTTATCCAATTATGAATGTGAATTCCGCTTCCGCCACCTTTTGCCCATCAACCGTGGCAACACCCTTGCCGATGCCCGCAACGCTTTTCAGCTTCACAATCTCGACCGAAAGCGTCAACACATCGCCCGGCACAACCTTCCGCCGGAACTTGACTTTATCCAACGCACCGAAATATGCTATTTTCCCGGCATACTCCGGCATGGAAAGAATGCAGAACGCNCCCGCCTGCGCCATCGCTTCCACGATGAGCACACCCGGCATGACTGGCTCCTGCGGGAAATGCCCCACGAAAAACGGCTCGTTCATACTTACATTTTTTATCGCCGTAACACTGCGGCCTTCTTCCATTTCTTCGATTCTGTCGATCAACAGAAACGGCGGCCGGTGCGGGATAACCTTCATGATTTCATTGATGTCGCTGTGCATCGCCGTCACCCCTATACAATCCGAATCAATGGTTGATTGAATTCCACAAGCTGCTCATTCACTGCCAAAACTTCTGCGACGACGCCGTCGCGCTTGGCGGTGATTTCGTTCATGACTTTCATGGCCTCCACGATGCAAAGCACCTGCCCCGCTTTAACCGTTTCACCAACCCGCACAAACGCAGGCTTTTCCGGTGCAGCAGACGCAAAGAAAGTACCCACCAGCGGCGACAATATCAGTTCACCCTCCGGCACGTCTGCTTCTTTTTCTTTTACCGGCTCCGCCTCAGAAACCGTTATAGCTGTCTTAGGCGCGGATGCAGCCGCTTCTTCCGGCGGCGCAACCATCTTGCAGCCGCCTTCGTTCCGGCTTACATACACACTATCGCCGTCCAAATGCACATGCAGCTCCCGCAGGCTTGACGCCTCCAACATTTGTATCAATTCCTTGACCTGCGCAAAATCCACGGCTATTCCCCCCATTTCCGCAAGCACAACACGGCATTATGCCCGCCGAATCCGAATGAATTCGACAAGGCGTATTGCAAATCCGCCGCGCGCCCGCATTGCGGCACGTAATCCAAATCGCAGCCCTCACCCGGTACATCCAAGCCCACCGTCGGCGGGATAAACCCGTCACGAAGCGCCGCTGCGCAAATGATAGCCTCCACCGCGCCCGCCGCGCCCAGTAAATGCCCCGTCATGGACTTTGTGGACGACACAGGCAGCTTGTATGCACCCTCTCCGAAGACGGCCTTAACGGCGATGGTCTCCGGAAGGTCATTGTGCGGGGTTGAGGTGCCATGCGCGTTGATATAGCCCACCTCGGTCGGTGCAATGCCCGCCTCGGCAATCGCCTGCGTCATGGCCGCCGCTGCCGCCTTACCGGACGGGTCGGGCGAGGTCATATGGTGCGCGTCACAAGTCGCGCCATAACCAACAATTTCCGCAACAATTCGTGCACTGCGCGCCTGCGCGTGTTCGAGCGATTCAACCACGACAACGCCCGCACCCTCGCCCATGACGAAACCGTCGCGGTCACGGTCAAACGGGATTGACGCGCGCGCCGGGTCATGCGATTCCGACAGCGCCGTCAGCGATTGGAAGCCCGCCATACCGATGCGTGTAATCGCCGCCTCCGCGCCCCCCGCCAAGATAACATCCTCGCACCCCAGCTGTATACGATGGAACGCTTCGCCGATGCTGTTCGCACCCGACGCGCAGGCTGTCACAACACTCGTGCAAATGCCGTTTGTGCCAAAGCGTACCGCCGCGTTGCCTGCCGCCATGTTCGCAATCGTCATGGGGATAAAGAGCGGCCCCACGCGGTTCGGTCCTTTTTCATTCAGACGCGTGACCTGTTCCTCCATGGTAACGAGTCCGCCGATGCCCGAGCCAAGGATGATGCCCGCCCGCGCGTTCCCGCGCAGCGTTTCCTCGTCAATCCCGGCATCCTTCACAGCATCTACTGCTGCCGCCACGGCATATTGGCTGTACAAATCCATTCGCCGCGCTTCTTTTTTGTCCATATAGTTCGCCGGTTCGAAGTCCTTGACTTCCGCCGCTACCTTCACCTTGAAATCATCTGTCGGGAAGCGGGTGATGAAATCAATCCCGATTTTCCCCGCGCGGACATTGTCCCACAAAGCGTCCGCCGTATTGCCGCAGGGTGTAATCGCACCCATACCCGTAATCACCACTCGTTTCACGTACACAGACCTCCTTCTCTCTATTGCATTGTCATGCCTCCGTCCACCGCGAGTACCTGTCCCGTGATGTATGCTTGCCCCGCCAAGAATACGGCTGTCTGCGCAACCTCCTCCGCACCGCCGAAGCGGCTGAGCGGTATATTCGCAAGCATCTGGGTCTTCACCGTCTCCGGTAAGCCCGCTGTCATGTCCGTCTCGATAAAACCCGGCGCGATGGCGTTGCAAGTAATGCCCCGCGCGGCCAATTCACGCGCGGCGGATTTTGTCAGGCCGATGATACCCGCCTTGCTGGCGGCGTAATTCGCTTGGCCGATATTACCCATCAACCCCACCACGCTGGAAATGTTGATGACCGCACCGCGCCGCTGTTTCAACATAATCGGCGTAATATGGCGCAGCATGTTGAATGCAGCTTTCAAGTTTACAGCCAGCACCGCGTCAAAGTCCTCTTCCTTCATCCGGAGGAGCAACCCATCCCGCGTGATGCCCGCATTGTTGACCAACACATCAATCCCGCCGAATATGTCCTTCGCTTGCTTCACGAGATTCTCCGCCTGTGTGAAATCCGACACATCCGCCTGTATGGCCGCGCACCGCACGCCGCAGGCCTCGATTTCCGCAACCGCTTCCGTCGGGTCGCCGCTGCGATAATTTAATGCGATATTCGCGCCGCATCGCGCAAAGGCCAGCGCAATCGCCCGGCCGATACCCTTCGCGCCGCCTGTTACAAGCACTGTTTTCCCTGTCATTCCTGCCCCTCGCTTTCCTGTAGCGCGGCCATTGTCTTTGCAAACGATACAGTATCCTCCACATTGTATATACGCACGCCGGGCGCGCATTTCTTCACCAAGGCCGACAATGTTCGCCCCGGGCCGAGTTCGATAAATGTATCCACACCGAGGGCACAAATCATTTGCACGCTCTGCGACCATAAAACAGGACTTTGGATTTGTTGCAATAGCAGCGCTGGTACCGCCGCCGCGCAAGGTATGATTTCCGCGTTCACATTGGTAACCACCGGGAATGAAAACTCCCTCATCGGCATGTCACCCAGTAAAGGGGCGAGTTTGTCCGCCGCCGGACGCATATATGCCGAATGGAACGGCCCGCTGACCTGTAATCGCACGGCGCGCTTCGCGCCCGCCGCCAGGCACAGCGATTCTGCGCGCTCCACCGCCGACGTTGCGCCGGAAATCACAAGCTGCCCCGGCGCATTGTAATTTGCACAGATGACACTTTCCGTCTCCGATGTGAATTCGGCACAGGCTTGTTCCGTCAATTCCTCTGACAGGCCGAGGATTGCGCTCATCGCGCCCATACCCGCGGGTACAGCTTCCGCCATGAAGCGCCCGCGTGCTCGTACAAGGCGCACCGCGTCTGTAAAACCGAACACGCCCGCCGCCATCAGTGCAGAATATTCTCCCAGGCTTAACCCTGCCGCATACGCAGGTGTACCGCTATTTTCCGCCAACAGCCGGTACGCGGCCATGCTGTGTGTCAAGATGGCCGGCTGCGCGTATTCCGTGTCATTGAGCGCGGTGCCGCCTTCAAAACACAGCTTTGTGAGTGAAAAGCCAAGCGCCTCGTCCGCCTCGTCAAACGTTTTACGGCACACGTCGAAATTATCGTACAAGGTTTTGCCCATACCCGCGGCTTGCGCGCCTTGCCCGCTGAAAACAAAAGCAATCTTCATCTCATCACCTATTTCACAAGGGCGTGGAATTCGCCCATGATTTCATTCACGATTTCCTGGCAGGTCTGCTCTTTACCAACCATTCCCGCAATCTGCCCCGCCATGACGGATCCGTTTTCCGCGTCTCCATCGACTACCGCCGCGCGGAGCTTGCCTTCGCCGAGCTTCTCAATCCGTGCAATGTCAGGCGCGTCCTTCATCATTTCCTCGCGCTCGACCGCGTCATACAGACGGGAAAGCTTGTTCCGCAACACGCGCACTGGATGGCCTGTCGGCTGCCCCGTGATAACGGTGTCTATATCCTTCGCGCGGAGCACCATGTCCTTGTAGTTCCTGTGCACGATGCACTCTTCCGCCACGAGAAAGCGTGTACCAATTTGCACCGCCTGTGCGCCCAGCATGAAGGCCGCCGCCATGCCGCGCCCGTCCGCGATACCGCCCGCGCCGATGACGGGGATTTGCACCGCGTCCGCCACCTGCGGGAGAAGCGCAAACGTCGTCAGTTTCCCAATGTGCCCGCCGGATTCCATGCCCTCCGCGATGACCGCGTCCGCGCCGAGTTTTTCCATCCGCTTCGCAATCGCGACGGACGGCACAACGGGAATCACGCAAATGCCCGCATTCTTGAATGCGTCCATATAGGTGCCGGGGCTGCCCGCACCGGTCGTGACAACCTTCACATTTTCATCAATCACAAGCTGCGCGATGTCCGCCGCCGTTGGCGACATCAGCATGATGTTCACGCCGAAGGGCTTGTCGGTCGCCTCTTTCGCCGCGCGAATCTCGTTACGAACAAAATCAACAGGCGCATTGCCCGCCGCGATGATACCAAGGCCGCCCGCGTTCGATACGGCGGCGGCAAGGGTATGCTCCGCAATCCACGCCATCGCGCCTTGGAATATCGGATACTCTATATGCAGTAAATCTGTAATTTTCGTCGTCATATTTTCACCTCATGGGTTGGTCGGCGCGCGGTAAGGAGTGGACCGCGCGCGACCAGTATTCAGAATTATTGCTTTGCTGCCTCAATCATTTTTACTGCGTCGCCGACTGTTTCAATCCCTTCGGCGTCTTCAATCTGCAAGTCAAACGCGTCTTCAATTTCGTTGATAATCTGGAACAAATCCAGCGAATCCGCTGCCAAATCATTCTTGAAGCTTGTCGCCATTGTGATTTCATCCGCGTCCTTGTCAAGCTGTTCCGCGATAATGTCCCGTACTTTTTCGAATACCATTTTGTTTCCTCCTGAAAATTATATTTGAACTAGCATTGAGCCCCATGTCAGCCCGCCACCAAAGGCGGTCAGTATTATTTTATCCCCGCTTCCGAGGGTAAGCGTACCATTTTCCAACAACTCCGCCAGCAATATCGGCACCGATGCGGAGGACGTGTTGCCCCGCCGGTCAATGTTGACGGCAAAACGATTGTAATCAATCTTTAATTTTTTGGCGATAGCGGACACAATCCGCTCGTTCGCTTGGTGCAACAGGAATAGTTTAATATCCGTCGCATCCGTGCCTGTATCCGCCAGTAACGCGCTCATATTTTTCGGCACCTCGCGCGTGGTGAAGTCAAACAACGCGCGGCCGTCCATTGTCAGGTATCTCTCTTGCATCTCTTCCGCGGCAAAAGGGCTGGCAGCAGGCCTATGCCCGCCGCGTATCGCCGCGAATTGCGTCCCGTCTGCCCGGAGGCTTTCGCCCATAATGCCGCCGCTTTCCGCCGCTGTGAGGAGCACGCCACCCGCACCATCGCCGAAGAGCACGCAGGTAGAGCGCTCTGTCCAATCCACTTGCTTTGAAAGTGTTTCCGCGCCGACAACGAGTNCATTGCGGCAAATACCCGCCGCGATGTACTTCTCCGCCACACTCATNGCATACAGGAAGCCCGTACACGCCGCGTTGATGTCGAAGGCNAAAGCATTCCCCGCGCCAATACGCCCCTGCACCATGCAAGCGACTGACGGCGTCGCATAATCCGCTGTGACCGTTGCCACAATGAGCAAGCCGACGTCCATAGGCGAAAGGCTACTTTGTGCGAGAAGCTTTTCACACACGGCGCAAGCCATGTCGGCTGTGTTCTCCCCCGAGCTGACATGCCGCTGCCGGATACCCGTCCGTGTGGCAATCCATTCATCCGTCGTATCTACGAGGCGGCTCATATCTTCGTTTGTTACAATTCTCGCAGGCAGATATGCCGCCGCGCTTTGTATCACTGCTTTCTTCATGCGCCGCCCTCTCCCTCTTGCTTATAAAACCCGGATAAAAATTTATGCAGGCTACAAAACGCGCGGATGAGCACCTTTTCCTCCGCTGCGGATAAACCCGTCATAGATGCACGTACCATTTGCACGTGGAACCGCTCATGCACGCGATAGAGCAAGCGCCCTTTTTTTGTCAAACCAAGCTTCACAGCACGCCGGTCGTCCCCATCACGGAAGCGCTCGACATACCCCTTCTTTTCCAAATTGTTTACCGCGACGGAAAGTGTACCCGCCGTGATATTCAGCAGCTTCGCAACCTCGCCCGCCATACGTTTTTCATGCAGGCCGATGGCTTCAACCGTGTGAACCTCCGTCACGGAGACATCCGAAAATGGCCCGTTGCGCAGCGTGATTTCCTCGATTTTCAAGATATCATTGAACACATCAATCATCAAGCCATTGATAAGCGCGACAGATTCTTCCATGACGATTCACCTCACTTTGAATATCAAACATTTTGACTATCAAAGTATATCGCAAAATTACAATCTTGTCAATACAAAAAACGGAGGGTTTCCCCTCCGTTTCATCCATTCCGTTCCGCGTCTTCCCGCAGCCGCAGGATGATGCAGGTGTGATGCTTGGCCGCCGCCATGGCATACATCCTCTTCATCGCAGCGAAGTCTTTCATCGTTTTTTCCAAAACATACTGCGCTTCGTCCTCGACAAACCGCCTGTCACTCTCAGGGAACACATCCGCCCGAATCAACTTCCGCGTATCATACAATTTTTGGAACCGCTCCAGTGTAAGCCTTTTGAGCCGCATGTGAATCGAAGCCACCTTCTCGACTGACTGACACAGCACCGGCGCCATCACGGTATATCGTATGCCGCTTGCATGGCGGAACGGGAACCCAACCGGCATAATCTGCCTGCCGAAGCCCGTTTTCAACACGGCACCCTCCGAGATTTCATTCTCCCGTCGGTATCCGCTCGCAATCAGATTAATAATTTCATACGACAGAGAAAGCGGCAGTGCCTCCCGCATATTCAAAATCTCGACAAAGCGCTCTCTGTCCGTCAGGGGAGAGGTGCAGTTTGCGAGGAATATGACAATCGTCGAAGGTTCCATCTGTACAAGCATCGTCTGCACGGTGCCATTTGGCAGTTCGCTGTCTTCTTCCGCCGATTTGTACATATCCTCCGTAAACACAGCATTCGGAAGCTCCACCCCGGCAAGCGCTGTACGGATACACTGCGGACTCAAACCGCGCGCCTCCAGTTTGCCAATTGTTTCTTCCAAATGCGCCGTCACCTCGGAATGCAAGCGGCTCGCCTTGCCAATATCTTCCTGTTGGGCAATGCGCGCGTACATAACCTTCATATATTCGACCAATTCTTTCAGGGACTGGTCGTCACGACTTCCCACGGGTACACTTCCCCCTTTCGCAGGCGTTATGCAAGCATCGTTTCGATTTTACCTTGTCACCTTGTCGTTCATTGTATGCGCATATCTACGCTTTATCGTATGCTTTCTTGAGTTTGTACAATTCATCCCGCAACAATGCCGCACGTTCGAATTGCAAATCCCCTGCCGCCGTACGCATGTCTTTTTCCGCCTTACGGATAAGCAGCAGCAGCTCGGCCTTGTCCATCGACTCCGGATCCTTCTCCAGCGCGTGGGTTTTTCGCGGCGGCTCCGCCGTGGGTGACGCGGCTTGGATTATATCAAAAACCTTCTTTTGTATGCTCTGCGGTGTGATGCCGTTGGCCTCGTTATATGCCTCTTGTATGGCGCGGCGGCGGTTTGTCTCCGAAATCGCACGGCGCATGGAATCTGTCATATTGTCCGCATACATCACCACACGCCCATCCACATTCCGCGCGGCGCGGCCGATGGTCTGTATCAACGACGTTTCGGATCGGAGGAAGCCTTCCTTGTCCGCGTCCAGTATCGCCACAAGCGATACCTCTGGGATGTCGATGCCCTCACGCAACAGGTTGATACCCACCAGCACATCGAACACATTCATCCGCAAGTCCCGGATGATCTCCAAACGCTCCAACGTGACGACTTCGGAATGGAGATACCGCACGCGGATTTCACTCTCGCGGAGGTAATCCGTTAAGTCCTCTGCCATCTTTTTCGTCAACGTCGTAACAAGAACCTTCTGACCGCGTGCTGTCGTTTTCTTGATTTCCGCAATGAGGTCGTCAATCTGACCGGACACTGGGCGGATTTGCACTTCGGGGTCTATCAAGCCAGTCGGGCGAATGATTTGCTCCACACGGAGCAGCTCATGCGACGCCTCATATTGCGACGGTGTCGCGGAAACAAACAGTATCTGGTTGATTTTATCTTCGAACTCTGCAAATTTCAGCGGCCTGTTGTCCAACGCGGACGGCAGGCGGAACCCGAAGTCAATCAATGTCGTCTTGCGGGATTTATCACCCTCATACATGCCGCGCACCTGCGGAACGGATACATGTGATTCGTCTGCAATCAGAAGAAAATCGTCCGGGAAGTAGTCCAGCAGCGTATGCGGTGTGCTACCCGGCTCACGCCCCGCCAAATGCCGTGAGTAGTTTTCAATGCCGGAGCAAAAGCCCATTTCACGCATCATTTCAATATCATAATTCGTGCGCTGTTCCAATCTTTGCGCTTCCAGCAGCCTGTCCTGCGATTTTAATTCACGCAGGCGTTCAAACAGCTCCGCTTCAATCCCGGCTATGGCCGCATTCAACTTTTCACGGGATGTCACATAATGCGACGCGGGGAAGATAGACACATGCGTCCGCGTGCCGGTAATTTCCCCGGTCAGCGAGTCTATTTCTGTTATTCTTTCCACTTCATCCCCAAAAAACTCAATCCGGTATGCCCAATCCGATGAGGAGGACGGGAACACCTCCACCACATCACCGCGCACGCGGAAGGTACCGCGTACGAAATTGAGGTCATTTCGATTGTATTGTATCGCCACAAGCTTCCGCAGCACATCGTCCCGGTCGATAACCATGCCCGGCCGCAANGAAATCACCATGTTCTGGTAATCCTCCGGCGCACCGAGNCCATANATNCANGACACGCTCGCGATAATNACNACATCCCGCCGTTGCAGTAAGGCCGAGGTCGCGGAATGCCGGAGCTTGTCAATTTCTTCATTGATGGATGAATCCTTTTCAATATATGTNTCCGACGAAGGCACATATGCCTCCGGCTGGTAATAATCATAGTAAGATACAAAATACTCCACCGCATTNTTCGGCAAAAACGCCTTNAACTCGCTGTACAATTGNGCAGCGAGTGTCTTGTTATGCGCGAGAACAAGCGTCGGCTTGTTCAACGCTTTGATAATATTCGCCATGGTGAAGGTTTTGCCGGAACCGGTCACACCAAGCAGCGTTTGATACTTGTTCCCCGTACGAAAGCCGTTCGCCAGGGCTTGAATCGCTTCTGGCTGGTCGCCGGTCGGGCTAAACTCCGATACGATTTCAAAACAGTCCATGCCACAACCCTTTCTATCTAGGTATTTTGCAAACGACCTTTCGGCGGTTGCCGAAAGGTCGTTTGCCGAGCCTTAATTTGTGCTGATTCGCACGTATGTCATGTTTCTCTTAACTGTACATTGTTACATTATTACATTGTTACCTTACGTAAATTCGTTTTCTTTCATGTTGCAACACTTATCATGACAGGCTTAGTTGTTTTCTTTTTTCTTCCAAGCTCTGTATGTCAGAACCACTGCCGCCAGCGCGATAAGCGTGCCGCCGAAGTAAATCTGTGTCATTGTGCTGCTGTCGTTCGTCTTGGGGTTTACCTTGAAGCCGCCCAAAGGCATCGGTTCTTCCAGGCCATCCAAGAAATCATCCGGTACTCTTACGAAGCCAAGCGGCGCACCATCCTCATCAAACACGAGGAATGTTCCGTCTTCCTGCTCTTCGAACGTGTACGTCGGCGTTGTTGCTGTCGGCATCGGGGTCGGGGGCGGGGTCGGCGTCGCCGTTTCTGTCGGTTCCTCCGTCGGCGTTTCCGTCGGCGTCTCTGTCGGCTCCTCCGTCGGCGTTTCTGTCGGTTCCTCCGTCGGCTCTTCTGTCGGCTCCTCTGTTGTTTCTTCCGGCGGTGTCGAGATAATATCCGGCTCGAACACAACCGTGTTACGGATAATCACCATCGGCGCATCAGCGTCGATATCATCCGCCGTCACAGCAGTTACAAACGGTGTGCCTTCCGTATAGGAATTTTCACCAATCGTGATGCTGACTGTGATACTGCGTGTTTCATCTGACATTTCATAGCCGCCCTGTTCGCGGACCGTATATCTGTGGCCTGCTTTCAAACCGGATACGACAATCGTGCCATCGCTTGTAAGCGGGAACACGCGCATTTCCGAGTCGCCTGTTCTGGAATTCATGAACACACCCGTGACTTCCACGTAGAAGTTTTCGTACACAGGTTGGTCACTGATAACACGCTTTCTGATATTGATGTGACCCTCTGTGAGTACACCGGCGTCAATCGTGTCATCATACTTCCCAATACCAAGCTTGATGATATCCGTCAAGTAGACTGTTGCACCGCCGATGGTAATCTTATCGGCATCGTCCGCAAATCTGGATACATTACTATTATCTGCGACATCTACGCCTGCTTTGTTTGCCACGCGCGTGTAGTGGAACGCGTTGCTGCCGGCGAAGCCGACCTTGTAGTTACCCGGCATCAGGTTGCCGAACAGGTAGTAGCCGTGATTCCTTGTTACTTGCGTGGCGATGACGACCGGTACATCCGATTCATTGCCGTCAGCGTCAAGATACTTGGTACCATCTGCGTTCATCTGGAACAGGTAAACCGTTACGCCATCGTAACCCCATTCGTCGCCCATCTTGTTTGTCTGGTCGCTACTGTCATTCGAATCCAGCCAGACTCTGTTACCAATCTGGGAATACACGCCTTGGATGCTTGCTTCGTTCGACTGTGCCAGCGCCACGTTGCCGCTGCTGGTTGTCTTCATAAGCACGTTGTTAATCGCTGTCGGCGGTGCATCCAAATTGTTCCAGTCACCCTTCGACGGTACCGCTGGGGTGTCGAACTGTACATAGAATTCCATGTACTCATCCGGGTAAAGCTTAATGCCATCCTTAATACTTACAGAGAACAGGTTCGCATCAGCTATGCTTGCGTTCCAGTTGAGTGTCGAGCTTCCCGAAGTGTAATCCGCCAGGAGACTCTGGAAGTTCGTAATGTTTGTGTTCGACGAATACTTCACAACACCTGCGTCTTCATTTCTAGTTACCTTCGTGCCATTTGCATCCATTTTATAGATTTGCACATCCGAAACCCAAGTGATTTCCGGTGTCCATTCGCTGCTTTGCTTGCTTGTGCCTCTGTTGTCGGTCACATTCGGGAGCAGGTCGGCAATTTCAATACCGTCCATGGTTACGCCACCTTGGTTGGATACAACGATTTTGTAGAAGTTCTGCGTCGCGTTCGGATACGTGTTTGCAACATTGCTATTTTCCATAAAGCTATGCAATCCGCTCAGTGTATCGAACCTTTGAAGATTTGTGTTCTCCGGTAGGTTTTCGGCTTCAATATCATACGCGCCGATAACGCTCTTCTTCACGTTGACTTGACCGTTCGCACTCAGTTCCATCGGTACATTGTGGTTTACAAATACGGTGTCTCCCTTTGCCTTCTCATCATAAGCGAGGCCAAGGTCGTTAATCGCATCACCGTATTCTCTGCCGAAATATCCATCGCTGCCCGCCTGTAAGGTTGCGATATCTTGATTGAACGAGGTTGCATATGCATTGTTAGTTGATTTGACATTGACGAAAATCTCTGTGCAAATCGTATCCAGGTAAAGCTGAACCGCTTCTTTCTCATACAGCTCGCCTTCCAGCTCCACAATCACACGTGTCGCCGTATACTGGTTCTCGACAGTACTTGTCGTCGGTGTATACGTCGGGACGCCGCTGTCAATGATAACTTTCTTCACCTTCAGCTCACGGCCGTTGATTGTGATAGACGGATTGTCATTGCCTTCCGTGATATAAACAATACCGCTGGCATCGTCACCTGCATCGCCTTCAAATATACCGCTACTGTTAATTGTACCGCCTTGAATCCGCAGAGTGCCATCGACCAAGCTCAAGCTTCTCGTCGGGATAAAATCGTATATCACAGGATTGATGACAACGCTTGTGCGCTCTGTGGACGGCATCGGGTTCCACGTTTGCACGGTCCACTTCAACGTTTCTTCGTATGTGAAGCTACCTTTCTTCACGTTATCGTTGTTGTGATACCATTTGTTTATATGGATTTGCTGCCCGTCATGCTTGACGATTGCATAACCCTCTGCTTCGCCGCTCTTTTTCGGGTTGTTATGGTCGTCTGTGTATGTTGCAAACACAGTGTTCCAAATCTTTCCGACGTTCTCCGCTGCGTTGAACGGAATTGAATCCAGTTCATACGTGACCGTAACCTTGAAGAATACATTCTCCGGGATGTGCCCGATATATAGCTGGAATGCCGTTGCATCCGAACCACTCAGCCCGTCGAAGTCAACCGATTGCCTACGGGCAGCTTCCCATGTAGCTTGGTTATTTGCTTCCGTAGGACCAACAAACTTGTCATTATCCATTCTGCCAAGTGTCAGTGCCAGCGGGATGTCCTGTGTTATGGTGCCGGAAGTACCGTCGCGCACAACGGAGACGCTGGAAATTCTGTAACCGTACGGTATTTCCGCTGTCGGAGTGATAATGTTCGCTGCCTGCGTTTTGTCTGTAAAATACAAGCCCTTATCCGTCAAGGTTAGTGACGAAACCGAATGGTTCGAAAGGTTACCGATATCCGTGATGTCATACGATACGGTTTCCTTACCGAAGGTCCAAGTTGTATCATGCACAGGCTTAATCGTCTGCGCCTTTTTCAAAACAACTTCCTGGTTCATCTCACCAACAAACGGAATCTGCCCGGATGCTTCCCGGTTGATTGTTATCAGCTTCTCTTCGGCAGTGCTGGTTGTGTACTGCACTCTGCCCGTCATCTTGACAGTGTTCTTTAAGTACTTCCACAAATTTTCTTCAAGCTGGCTAACGATATTGCCATCTTTGTCAATATCCGTGAGTGCGCCGACCCTGGCTTTAATCTCGATAGCAACACTATTTGTGTTCTGCGTGGTTCCTGCCGGCTCCCCGTTGAAGTACTTGAAGTCGGGCAGGAGCTTCTCGCAATAGACCTCAAAGCCCACAAGGATGGTGCCGGGTTGCATATCAGCCTGTTTCACAACCAAACCAGCTTGACCCCAGATGTTTCCGGCATACATCGTGCCTTCAAAAACCTTATCCGCTGTATCCACCAAAGTGAAAGCACCGGTACTGTCGTACTTCACATACTTGTAGGTGTCGTTTGCCGTTTGTACTCTCGGCGCCACAAGGATTGCATTTGTGCCGTCGTAGTCGGGAGCAGTTTGGTTGTTGATTTTATCTCTCGTGTACTTGTTAAAGGTAATGACATTCATCGTGAACATACCAAGCGGCATGTTGCTGTTGTTTGTCTGGTAAAGCGTATTGTTATTACCTTCTCCAAGAATTTCAACCAGAGAATCCGTCAATCTGAACTGATGCAATAAGCCGTTGCTGCCTCTGCCATGGCCGATGTTGCCAATATTAAAGGTAATGTCGGAACCGATATCGTACGCCGTGCGGACATGTATTGAGTCCGCCTGCTGGTACGAATAACTGCTTTTCACCGTCTTGAACAAGCCGGATGCGACATATGTCACATTCGTGGAGCTTGCCTGGCTTACCGCAACGCTTTGCTTTGTCAGCGACACACTGTTGAAAGCAACCTTCGCACTGGCGTCATTCTTAAACGTGTCAACAAACACGAACGGATTGGCGCTGTTCTCATTTATGTTCATTTTTTTCACGTCGAAATTGAATTCCATTTCGACTAGGATATTACGGAAGTTCGGGAGCGCGTTGTTCACAGCACTTGCACTCACAGACGCGCCATTCGGTACATTTGCGAAAACGATGTTTGCCTTTTTTACATTGGCTGTTTTATACGTATCTTTCAACCGGTATACATTGAATTCCTGCTCTTCGCCGGTTGTCAACGTAAACGTTTCTGTTCCCGCCGGTTCAAAATACGTGCTGAACTGCGGTGCGCCCGCAAGATCTTCCACCTCGACGGTGTTAATTGCGTTATCGTAGGTAAAGCCCTTGTTGGCCGGCACATACACCGCCACGATTCTATGGGAAAGCTCCGGAATCGCTGTGTTTCCGTTGGCGAAATACATGTTGTTCTCGGACAAAGTCAAGTCCGACGGAACGCTGGATGTATTCATGCCCCAAATCTGGTACAGTGCGCTGTACTTGCCGTCATTAATCTTCATGGCGTCATGCTCTGCATTGGTAGTCGAAGCCCAAGTACCATCGTCACGATCAGCCTTGAAGTATTCAAACACCTTTTCAGACGCGACATCAAGGTTGCGTGTGTAGTACATCCGCGCGGTGTCCGTCTTCCCGGAATTCTTATAACTCGTGATGTCCGTTTCATCCTGACCCGTCACAGGGTTGTAGTACACTGTGCCCTTGTAGAACAGCTTGCTGTTGTTGTCAATCGCGGCAAGTTTTCCGCCCTTGAGTGCACCTATGGTATCCTCCGTAAACGTGGTCGTTGTTTCCACAAGCACGCGCAGGTTGTTCGGAAGCCAAGGTTTTCCGGCTGCACTGGAGGCCGTGCCCTTCACACTGACCTTGTATGCCACAACACCGAGGCCGCTAAGGTCATACTCGAATTGAAGCGCTGTGTCAGCAGTGGTCTTGTCCGTTATCTTTCCTGCCGTATTGAATGTTGAAAAATTCGTGCCATCTGTCGAAACCAAAAGCTCAATGGTCGCTCTCTTGAAATACGATGAATCCACCGGGCCCGCGCCGTCGTAGTTGCTATAGCTAAATTTATCCGGCAGGGAAACCGTGACTTTGTTGAACTCATATTGAGCATTTGTCAACGTTATCCTTTCGCTTGTGTTAATGTAGTTACTGGCCTTATTTGTTTTTTCATAATCACCATCAGTAGTACCCGAATGTACGACTTTAATTTGGTTTTCGCCAACACCGTAGGTTTTCAAGCTACCTGTGCCGTTTTTCGCCGATTCCACCAACAGGTACGCATCCTTTAGCGCATACGCCGTCAAGCCGCTTTCCTCAATGAGCATCTCTGTTACAGGGCTGCTGAGGTTCTTTGCTTCAATCTTGTATTGCAAGCCGTACGTGTTGGTCAGGTTATTGTCTTCATCGTTTGTGTTGTTTTTCACCGCGTCCGCAAATTTATTGGAAGCGATGTTTTTGTAGGAACCGTTACCGGTACCGCTATCCGGTTTTTGCAAGATTTGCTTGTCGAGCGACAACTCGTAACTCGGCGGTGCGTCGACTTGCTTCTGGCCTGTAAAGTCATAGACCCAGTTGCCACCGCCGCCTATGCCAGAGTTCTTAAACTTGTGCGTAATCATCACATCGTTCCGGAGGAACTTGATGTCGTCCGTTGTGTCCGTTGTGCCTCTCTTCATATACGTCGCGATATCGGACGCTTTCATTGTCAGCTTCAACGCGCCGACAGTCACGCCGTTAATCGACGCTTTCATGCTGCGCTCCTGGTCGTTTGCGCTTACGTTGTATATCGCGATGCGAACCTGCGCGACTCTACCGGTGAAATCATTCGCGTCAGCAGGTGTCGGCAGTGTCACCTTTAGCGGGTTTGCGTTGTTTTTAAAATAATCGACCAAATCAACACTGGCCTGTCTCCAACCGTCATTTATCTTCGCTTCCGAATTGTTATCCTGCGCAATGACATCCGCATACGTGCGGTACTCGATATACGCCGTCATGCCCGGATTTTCCGTTATCGACAGCTTATTGGCCGAGGTGAAGATATTCGCAATCTCAGCCTCTGTGAACCAAACATACTTGCCCTTTGTTGTGTAATCATCCGCCACAGGCGCGGCGCCGTCCGCTTGGAAGCCCTGGATACCGGGGTCAAGGAAGGTGACATAGTCGAGGTGTGAATTCGTTGTGAACGAACCGCCCACTCTATAATCCACCGTCTGCAAACCGTCCACCGGCATCAATGTTGCTGTGTTGTCAAAGCCTTTTTCGCCTCTCATGTCGGACGTTGTGTGGTGTACATTCGTCTTCGCGACAGCGGTTTTTTTGCCTTTGTTATCACCTAGCGTGGCCGTTGCGTCAAGCTTTGCACTTGCTGCAACCGTTGTTCCAGCATCAAACACCGTGCTCGGGCCGTACTGCACCGAAGCGCTATTCTCCAGACGCAGGATGTCCGCAAGCGTTGTGTCACCTGCCCCCGGAAGCAATGTCACATCCACTTCGTATGTCAGGACATATACTTCCTCCGGCTGCACGTTTTTCACAAGATATTGGAAGCCCGTTGTGTCAGGGGTGCCAACCACATTATACGTAATGTAGTCCGGTACGTCGCCATTTGCCGACGTCTTCAATTCAAAATTCATCGCAGTTGTCTGTGTCATCGCCGGAATCTTTGTGACACCGCTTGTCAAAACCGCCACAAGCGCTTTATCAGTGATAAGGAAGTCACGCGGGGTTTCGCCTTCATTGCGGATGGTAATCGTATAAGTAAGCTTGCTCGGTGCATTCGCCACTGCATTTTCGACAGCCTTATTGCCAACCATACCTTCAAAGGTGTACAGGTCAGCAATGTCAACCGACTTGTCAAACGTTGCCTTCGTGGAAGTCAGAACCGGCTGTGTATCTGTCGCCTTTGACTCATACCCTGCGGAATTTGTGCCGTCAGAATACGTCGCGACCGCCTTCACATCGTTGTCAAGCGTGACCTTTGTAAAGCTCGGGTCAATCGTGATGCTCAACGGGATGATGGAGTATGCCACCTTGTACGTCTCGCCCGGCGCAAGCGCGGGAAGCGTAGCGATAAAGCCCGTAATGCCTGCGATAGCTTCCGGCGCATAAACACCATCAGCTCCTTCGACATTATCTGCCGTTGCGCCTGTCCATACGATATTTGTATCCAATTCTGCCACAGGTTTACCGTTCTTCGTGACAGTGATGCCAAAGACTTCATACGTGAAACCAACGTCTGCTGCCGTGCCTGTTCTGTCATTGTACGCCTTCACGATGCTGTCCGTGATGACAACGGAGCTTGCCGTAGCCGTCGGGGACTCGTTCTTGAATTCAATGTTGTAAGTCAAAACTTTTTTTTCAGTCGCATTGTTGTTAATCCACAATGGGCTGAACCCGGCTGCGTTGGCTGTCCGCTTGAAATTGCCTGTTGTCGCGGGGTCCGCCGTTTTCTTCAACGTAAACTTCAACTGACCCGGCGCAACATTCAAAACTGCTTTCTTTTGTTCGCCATTGTCATTAAACTTCGCGTATGATTTACCCTCTTCGAGAACCAGCGCACCGCCGACCTTTTTGCCATGCCCGGCCAGTGCCGTGTTCGTAATAGCAGTGACAAGATTGGCATCCACCAAACCACTGACGCTACCGTCTGCCTTGTTTGCATCACCCGTAGGGAGAAGCGCCGGGCGGGCGTCAACCGTCGCATTTGCCAACACAACAATCTCTTCGCCTACGCCAAGTTCATCCACTTCCACACGGAACGCCTGTACTGCGAGAGCGCCGAAATCGACATTGCTAAGGTCGCTAATAGTGAAAGGTGTCCAATCGCCATCAGCCAGTCTGTAGTATACCTTGATAGCCTTACCGACCGTATCGCCGGAGATGTTCAGGGAATTGATTGCATATATGGGTGTATCGCCGCCGTTTGTAAATGTCAGGCCGTAATCCTCCAGGATGAAGTACACTGGGGAATCTGCGCCGTCCTTGTTCGTCAGCGTTAAGCCATATTGCACCGGTTGTGATGCGATTGCCAAATCCACATTCGTAAAGCTTGCGTCGCCGGTTCTGACACCGTTAACTGCATTACCGGATGTGCCGCCTGCTGTAACAGCCTTGTCAACCGCCGGCTTCAGCGTAAGCTGACCCTTCGTCGGGATGATTTTGTATTTTTCCACATCCGTACCTATGTTGCCGATGTAGCGGTTGTTTTTGTCCGAACCGCCGTCGTTCACGCCGTCGCCCTGGTTGTCAATTGCGTTCCAGCGTTGTGCGGAGTAGTAGAACTCGCCCGAAACGGTATTGACAATCGTTCTGCTTGCGTTTGAGGGCATATCTTCCGGGTTACGGAACTCATTCTCAGTGAAGAACGCCTCTACCATAAGATCCTGATAGCCGCCGTACAGCGAATATTTCTGAAGGCTCTCACCCGCTGCCGCCGGGTCGAACGCCAGTGCCGACAAGACCATCCAAATCTCGCCCGTGCTTTTGTTATAGTAGAAATAGCTGTTTGCACCTGCTTCATCAAGCGCCCAAACCGCGTCCTTGAACGCCTGTTCCGATGCGAAGCTGTCTGTCAGCTCAGTGAACTGCGCATAACCTGACGGAGCTGTCAACTTCACGGATTCCGGTTTAAGGCTGCTGCTCGAAACACCGCCCGCCGTCTCCATTGTGAAAGCACTCTTTACAAACATACCATGCAGTTTGAATGCACCATATGCTTCGTAATACCTATCTTCCATCCGCTCTACATCAATGCCGTATGTAAGCTGGTATTTGCCCGTGTCCGTATCGGTCTTGGGGATGTATTGTACCGCCACATCTGATGTGCCCTGTTCTTTTGCGATGCTCAAGTCTACTTGCCATTTGTTTCTGCCATCGGCATACGCATACCCCTCACGGAAGGAGAGATGCTGTTTGACGGCTTCGCCATCCTCCGGGTTAGCCGGTGTCTCATAATACAGGAACGCACGAAGCGCCATGTCGTCGAGGCGGCTTGTGACCTCCGGGTCAAAATCGAACGAAAGCGCAATATATTCAACCGCGCCCTTGTCGCTGTTTGTAATCGGCGCAAAGCTGAATGCAACCGCATTGGCAACATCGCTAACAACCTGACCATCCGCACCGTGGAGCAGGAATGCGCGGTTGTTCTTTGTGCCTGCCTTGAACGAGTCCAACAAATCCGGGAGGAAAACCTTGTCGTTCGGCATGACGATGATGCGCGCATTTGTCAACTTCTGGTCGGCATTTGCATTAGTCGAGTAGGACAAAGTGGCGTTTACCTTTTCACCCGGCAATTTCACATCGCCCTGCGTCACTGTCAGACTAAAGCTTGGAAACTCCCACGAGTCGCCTGCCGCCTCACTAATGGGGTTTGTAAAATCAGCATTCCGCCAAGTGATAAACCACGAGCCGTCGCTCATGCTTGCATCCGTTACTTCCGGCTGTGCAAACACAGAGCCCAGCGCAGCGTTAACGCTCGCGGCGGCCACTTTTTGCGAACCATGCAAGGAGATGCTTGTTGCCATCATAAGCACCGCAAGCACCAGTGACAAAACTCTGTTCCGTTTTTTCATCATGTTAATCCCACTCTTTCTTTGAGTATTCGATGTCTTAACCCTCTACTGCCGTTGTTATCTCCTGCCAAAAGACATAAAATGACATGTGGTTTCCAACTTGTTAATTCTAGTATATAGTATCTCGGTAACAAAGCGATTACATCCGAGTTTCATATCGAATTTTTCGTTAAACATTTCCTATTCTTTTATAGCATGGCAAATCCCCTGATAAAACGGCAAATGGGGACAACCCTCCACTTATACATTATACACATATGGAGCGAAAAAGCAACTATTTTGCCACTTTTCCATAATCTCACACGCTTGCCGCGTCCTTTGTAAATAAAAAGACGGCCTTTCGGCCGTCCTGCGCTTTCGCGTATGCAATGGATTTCAAAATTACATAATGAAGTCGCCCTTGCTATCGTCATTGATAACATAATAGCATTTCTTTTCATCCGTGTTAAAATAAAGTTGCAAATGTTGAATATCCTTCACCTTGTGTCCGTCCGCTTTCCATATCTCTTTCGCGGTATCAATCAGTTTGGTATAGTCAATCTGCTCACCATGAACCTCTACAAAAAAATCCGTTTTCATCGAAGCCCTCCCTCTGTCAGATATGAACCGGGGCACATCCCCTACTTCCATCATACTATTGCAGAGAAAGTTTGTCAACCTGCAGAGCCGGATTTTTTCAACTTTGCATCGTTCCTATGCAATTTCATCTCCATCCGTTTCCTACGGAATCGCTTGCGCGGACATGCCAGGCTCCTCTTTTTCCGCCTACAACATCTCCAATTTCGCCACCGATACCTCATACGCGACTTTTTCCAAAACCTCGCCCGCATCCGTCTTCTTCTGATAGCCGCGGCTCTGCATCCGGCCGATTACCTTGATACTGTCCCCCACGGCAAGCTTGCTGCCAAACCGTGCATTGCGTCCCCATGTGATGCAGGGTATGTAATCCGATTTATTGTATGACCGGTTGACCGCGATGAGTAAATCCGCTATCTCCCGCCCGAACGGCGTTGTGCGGTACACGGGCGGCTTACAAATGAAGCCGTTCAGCGTGACCTCATTCGGGTTGCGCAGCGCTTTATCGTCCGGTTCCGTATAGTCACGCGCAAAGATAGTCAACACGAGGCGGTTCCTGTTTTCATTCTCCACAAAACTATTGTAAGAGCGTATCTGCCCCGTTACAAGGACAATCGTACCGATTGTAAAGCGCTCTCTATCCATAATGCGTTCTGAAATCGTCACCGGAAGTATATCCGATGCCGCGCTTAAACGGCTCACTTCAATCGAAAAACGGTAAAACCCTTCGCCAAACACCTCATGGCTGAATGTATAATCGGAAGCGATTTTTCCGACAACACTGACAAAATTGTTATTCGCAAGCCCTTCACACTGCATTCCATTTCCCCCTTCGCCCGGCCAGGCCGCGGTGTCCTTATCTTCGGCGCACAAGCCGACGCTACGCACCAGCCGAATGCCGTGCCTGTTTACGCTTTGGTTTAGCATATTCGTGCCTGTCACAGGATATGCCCTGCATGCACATTTTTATCCTCTGCCGCAAAAAAAGCCGCGATTTCCTCCGGCCGCAATCCGCCGCACAACGCGACAGAAACCGCGGCAATCAACGGCCGCGGGGCTGGCCCACCAGCCGCGCGCCGCAGGGCGAACTCCATTCGCTCCACCATCGCACCGTTCACGGCAGGAAACGCCCGTTGCAAGCAAATCATCATCGTCTCATCATCCACACTGGATGCGGTCACACACGATTTCCCGTTTAACCCAAATGAAACCACACGTCCACCATGCGCTGGCACGCGGCAACCTTTTTCATCCGTATTCACAACGGTTACACCTGCGCGGACGCTGCCGGGTGCAAACCGCTCAACAGCAGCAATATCTTCGTCAACCAATAAAATGTCGAAGCACATAACTTCACACGGTTCCGCACGTTTCTCGAAAACCGATGTTTCTATTGTGCCAGATTTTTTGCTTTCCGTCAATAGCTGAATCCATATTGGAATCCCGGCTGTTCCATACAGTCTTGTTAATAAAGCGGATAACGTCTCCCCGCCTGATTTGACCGCAAGCCCGATGCGCACGGTTCCCGCCTCCTTCATCACGATGGTACCTGCTATTCTTTGCAAGATTTTCATTTTCATACCATACCATATATTGACACTCCGAGACCCAAATGATACAATATATAGTATTCCATTGTTGATTTACAAGTATGAGGGGAGGCCCCTATGGAGCTTGATGCGAAAATTTACCGGCACTTCACAAAAACGCTATTGCACGGCGAGGGTACGGTTTACGACCTTTTTGAATGGAAGAAGGTTGATGTGCTTCTGACAAATTACAAAACGGGAACAGTCCTCACGGATATGAAGGATTTAGAATTCCCGGTTGGCTATTCACAAAGCGCATGCGACATCATCGCAGGGAAATATTTCCGTAAAACCGGCGTGCCGGACGCACGCGGTTGTGAATTTTCTATGCGGCAGCTTACCCACCGCATGGTCAGTTTTTGGGTGGACGCACTATATGATGAGGTTATGATTTCTGAGGCGCAACGGGTTATATTATATGACGAACTGGTCTACATGCTCCTGGCGCAAATGTGGGCACCAAACAGCCCACAATGGTTCAACACCGGCTTGAAAGCCGCCTACGGTATCACAGGCGCGGCGCAGGGGCATTACTATTTCGACGAAGAGACAGACGAGGCTGTTCTCGCGCCGGACGCGTACACCCGCACACAGGGCTCCGCCTGCTTCATCCTCCGCGTAGAGGACGCGCTCATCGGTAAAAAGTCTCTGACTGACCAGTTGAAAACAGAAACCCTTCTATTTAAATATGGCTCAGGCGTGGGGACAAACTGGTCGGCTATCCGTGCGCGGGATGAGAAGCTTGCGGGCGGTGGAAAATCCTCCGGGCTGCTGAGCTTTTTGAAGGTATCCGACCGCAACGCCGGTGCGATTAAGTCCGGCGGCACCACCCGCCGCGCCGCAAAGATGAATATTCTCGACCTCGACCACCCGGAAATCCTTGACTTCATCAAATGGAAGGCACATGAAGAAGACAAGGTGGAGGCACTGGGCAAGATGGGTTATTCCACGGGCATCGACGGTGAGGCGTATGATACCGTTTCTGGGCAGAATGGCAACAACTCCGTCCGCATCCCCGACCGTTTTATGCATCTCTTAGATACGGAAGGCGCAACTTGGCAGACAAAAGGCCGCGTGGACGCATCCGCTGACAGCATTGTTTCCGTCACACAGTTATGGAACGACCTCGCCCATGCAGCGTGGCGATGCGGCGACCCCGGCGTGCAGTTCGACGACACCATCAACGCCTGGCACACCTGTCCGGCAGGCGAGGATGACGAACCCGTTGCGAAAAGCAACCGAATCAACGCGTCCAACCCCTGCTCGGAATATATGTTCCTCGACGACACGGCTTGCAATCTCGCCAGCATCAATGTCGCGCGGTTCTATGACGATGAGAGCGGCGCATTTGATGTGAACGGCTACCTCCACACCATCCATTTGATACAACTCGTGCTGGAAGCGACCATTCATTGGGGGCAGTTCCCCACGGCGGATGTCGCGCGGAAGTCGTACAAATTCCGCACGACAGGGCTTGGTCTGACGAATCTGGGTGCGCTGTTCATGCAAATGGGCGTGCCGTATGATTCCGACGAGGCGCGTGCGCTGGGTGCGGCGCTGACGAGCCTGCTGACCGGCGGCAGCTATTACGCCTCCGCGCTGATGGCGGAAAAGGCAGGGCCTTTCGCGTGTTATGCGGCAAATGCGGCGCATATGCAGGCTGTCGTCCGCAACCACGCCCGCGCGGCCAGCTATAATGAAAATGACACGCGCTTTGAGAAACTGCCTTACGCGCCGACGACAATTGACCATGACTGTCTGCGCGACCTCGGCTTCGGCAACATATCCGACGCGCTGGTGGAAACTTGGACAGCCGCCGTCGCCGAGGGTAAACACTTCGGCTACCGCAATGCGCAGGTCAGTGTCCTCGCACCGACAGGTACGATTGCCTTTGCCATGGATTGCGCCACGACCTCCAGCGAGCCGTTCTACAGCCACATCATGTACAAAAAGCTTGTCGGCGGCGGGTTTATGCAGATTGTAAACCCTGCCCTCCCTGCCGCGTTGAAGAAGCTTGGTTATCCGGCACATGAGGCGGAAGCCATTGTCAGCTACGTCCTCCGCAAAGAGACGGTTGACGGCGTGGAGCGCATCGCCGACGGCAAAATCGAGGGTGCGCCGTATTTGAAGGCGGAGCACCTCGCCGTTTTCGACACAGCGGGGCAATGCGGCACGGGTATCCGCACGATTTCCCCGGAGGGACATGTGAAGATGATGGGCGCCCTCGCCCCGCATGTATCGGGCGCGATTTCAAAAACAGTCAACCTGCCGCACCACGCCACGGTCGAAGATGTGGCGGGCATTTATCGCATGGCGTGGGAGCTGGGCGTGAAGGCCATCGCTCTCT
>JGI994J12354_10001015_pt1 | contig 28548 bp, 23 predicted proteins | sample IntmicLarv3ML3BL_FD_12354 | JGI IMG/M metagenome (IMG submission 12354) | reverse complement strand
ATTATACCTTTTAATGTCAATATTGTATTTTACTTAGTATAAATACAGTAATATTTATTCAGCAATACTTAACAAAAACTGCAAATTGCAATATGGAATATAATGTATTATAAAGATTCTAGCCTCAGTACTAATGAAGTTAAGTAATTGGAAAAAATAAACGCATAATTAAAGTGGTAAACGTCTATAAGAATTGATTAATTTGATTTTCTTATCAATTCTCTGTATTACGTAGGATGTTCGGAAACAAAAAAGTCTCTGCTATTTTAGCAGAAACTTTTTGTTCATAAAATATTGGTGAGGAAATTTTTATAGAGATTATTTAGCAATTTCCATATATGCAGATATTATATATATACTTTTTATCAACCGCCGAGGTACGCTTTGCGAATTTCTGCGTTTTTTTCAAGATTTTCGCCAGTATCGTGCATGACAACTTCGCCTGTTTGGAATACATATCCTCTGCTTGCCGTTTTTAGTGCAAGTTTTGCATTTTGTTCAACAAAAAGTATGGTTTTTCCTTCTTTTTCATTGATTTCCTTGATTGTTTCAAATATCTCCCTAAAAACAATCGGAGCAAGACCAAGTGAAGGCTCATCAAGCAATATCATTTTAGGATTCCCGATCAGTGAGCGACCAATGGCCAGCATTTGCTGTTCTCCGCCGCTGAGAGTACCACCAAGCTGGTTGATTCTCTCATTCAGGCGCGGAAATAGCTTGTAAATACGCTCAAGGTCTTTGTCCATACCGGTTTTGTCCTTACGGCAATAAGCTCCTACCATTAAGTTTTCGCGCACTGTCAGCTTAGAAAAAATATGGCGGCCTTCAATGACTTGCGACAATCCCATTCGTGCAATCTTCTCGCCACCAATATTCGTTATATTCTTTCCGTCAAATGTAATCTCTCCCCTAATTCCACTGGATGGAATCAAACCGGAAATAGCTTGAAGTGTGGTGGTTTTACCAGCACCGTTTGCACCGATGATCGTGACCATCTCGCCCTCATGAACTTCCATATTAATGCCTTTAACCACATGTATGTTACCGTAATAATAATGGAAATCCTTAATCTGTAGCAATACAGCCATATTAATCCTCCCCCAAGTACGCGGTTATTACATCCGGATTCTGCTGAATCTCAGCTGGTGTGCCTTCTGCAAGCTTACTGCCGTAATTGAGAACAAACACATTATCCGCAACACCCATCATCAATTTCATATCATGCTCAATCATAAGAATAGACACGCCTCTGCTTATAATCTCGCGTAACATGATATCCAGCTCATCTTTTTCGACAGGGTTCATGCCAGCCGCCGGCTCGTCCAGCAAAATTAATTTTGGATCACTTGCAAGCCCCCGTATTATTTCCAGCCTGCGCTGGTCTCCGTATGATAAGGATCCGGCTTCATCATCGCAGCAGTCCTCCAAATGAACAAAACGTAACAGTTCAAACGCTTTTTCGTAAGCTTTTTCTTCCTCAGCACGTTCGGTTTTTGTCTTTAAAAAAGAAGAGACGAGGGAACTCTTCAGCCGGGTATGCATTCCAACAAGAACATTTTCAAGAACTGTCATCTGTTTGAACAAGTTGATTACCTGATAGGTCCTAGCCATACCGGCTCTGCTAATCTGAAAACCGCGCTTTCCTGTAATATCTTTGTTATCGAAAGTAACTTTGCCTGCATTGGGTGTATATACTCCGCTGATTGCATTGACCAATGTTGTTTTTCCTGCACCATTTGGTCCTATCAGTCCTGTAATTTTACCTTCCTCGATACCAACAGAAACATTGTTAACAGCAACCAGACTGTCGAATTTCACAGTGAGTCCTTCAATAGATAGCAGCATGCTATTGCGCTCCTTTCTTCGTCAATCTGTTGCGTAATCTCTTTACAGATCCATAAATACCGCCGGGAAGAGCAATGATTGCGAGCAGCATCAGGATGCCATAAATAAACATTTGATATCTTTCAGCAACCCTTAATCCCTCGTTGAGCAGTATGACGCTGAATGCTCCGATAATTGGTCCGAGCAAGCTGCCGGTACCACCAAACAACAACATGGTCAGAAATAGAACTGATTGCCTGAACATAAATGTATCAGGGCTGACAAATCCAACCAAATGCGCATACATACCTCCTGCGTAGGCACAGTAAAAGGCACTGGTTGCAAAAGCTATTACTTTATAATAAGTGACATTTATCCCCATTCCATCCGCTGCATATCCGTTCTCCCTGATTGCAATTAATGCCCGTCCGGTTTTGGAATTAATCAGATTATTCTTGAATAACAGAAAAATTATTACGACAACCAATCCATAATAATAAAATCGGGTATATGTATTTAAGCTGAAACCAAAAAGGTTAATAGGTTCAGTAAACATACCCAGAGAATTCCCGGTAATCGCTCCTGGGGACTGCAATACTAATTGATATACAATTTCTCCGAAGGCTATAGTAGACAGCGATAAAAAGTGAAATCTCAGTCTGGAAGCCGGGTATGCAATTACAATACCAACCAAAGTCGCAATTAGTGCGGCGAGGATCATGGAAAAAAAGATCATAATACCAAAGTATTTGTTCAGTATGATAGATCCGTATGCACCAATGGCAAAATATGCGGCATGTCCCAGAGAGATTTGTCCCGAATATCCGAACACCACATCAAGACCGGAAACTGCCACAATATATAGTAGTACGAAGCAGCAAATCAGAATGCCGTAATTAAAATTAGCTGCTTTCAGAATCAACGGAAGTACCAATACTCCAATCAACAGGATAAGTATGGTTGGGGTTTTTGTTAATTTTGATTTTAAGTTCAAATTGCTAATCATATTTCTTCTCCTCTAATCCGCAATAGCTCTCTCATTGAATATTCCTGTGGGCTTAATAAACAAGAACACCAATAAAAGTCCATATGATACAACATCTCGGTACATAGAAGAAATATATGCTGATGTTACTGTCTCGATAATTCCGAGTAATGCGCCACCAAGCAATGCGCCATACATATTCCCGAATCCTCCGATAACCGCACCGGCAAACCCTTTGCGCCCTATCGCTGATCCAAGTGTTAAGAAAATGCCATAGACCGGGCCAATTAATATACCGCCAAGACCGGCAATGGCAGCAGAAATCCCCCATGTTAGTGCGGTGGTCATTGCCGGATCAATACCGCACGCTCTTGCTGCTTTGGGGTCCATGGCAGACGCCCTCATTGCAGTGCCATAAGCAGTATACTTTATGAAGCAATGCAGCGCGATCATCAAGACCACAGAAATTACAATACAAAACGCTGCTTCAGATTGGATATTAATATCAAATATCTTAACTGACAATGTGTTGAAAATTGGAGGAAAATAAAATATCCTTGTTCCCCATGCTAACATTGCACCGTTTTGCAACATGTAGGATAAAGCGATAGTTGCAAGAACAATATAGCTTCCATCTACTTTTTTCCCAAGCAGCCTTCTGATAATTCCTCTTTCAATAAGCATGCCTAACGCCACCTGAAAGATAATCGTCATAATAAATGCTACTATGAAAGGTAGTTTTAGTATTGCGTAGAATGTATAACCAATAAAAGCACCGATTGTAAGAATATCACCTTGACAAAAATTCATCAGACCTGATGCGCGGTATATCAAGCTGTATCCCAAAGCGATTAATGCATAGATACAGCCAATGACAAGTCCCGAGACTAAAACTTGTGCAATCAAATTATTCTTATCCTCCCATCTTTACTGTAACGGCCAGAACTATATTTCCAGTTCCGGATATTTTTCCCTCAACACAAAACGCAACTGCCCTATATCGCGTTGGCATTTGAGCTTTTTGCCATGCCAACGCGACTAGAGAATTTCTATTTTTCTATCAACACTTACTATTTCAGGTATTCCAAGTGGCTATCCTGACTCATCCAGCTTTCCAGAGAAACATATTCCCCATCAAGAACAACAAATCCACCGATATTGCCGCTAAGCCCTTCCCTGTCTCCTTTGGTGAAATCCAAAGTGCCTACAAGTGCTTGAAAATCATCTATCGTTTTGAGCGCTTCCATTATGGATTCAGTATCGTTTTTACCAGCTTTTTCAGCAGCTGCAAACAGTACGTTCATTGAATCGTAAGCACGGTATGCATGTTCCTGTATAGGCATCTGACCAAATTCTCCATAGAAATCTTCGAGAAAAGCTCTTAGAAGAGGATCAGTGCACTTGTCAGGCGATGTGTATGTTACATACGGGTAAATGAAGACAACGCCATCAGAAGCAGGTCCTGCCTGTTCAATCGAGTCAGTGGTGAAAGTCTCTTTTACGAATACTATTCCTGTATAGTTTTGTGCACGCAGCTGGCGTAAAAAGGCACCCATAGTAGGTCCGTGAGAACTCATAAGTATTGCATCTGGTTTGGTGTTAAGTATTTTTGTAACCTGACCGGAAAAGTCGGTGTCACCTTCAACATAAGTTTCAGCAGTGGTAAACTCAATGCCAATGTTTTCGCCTGCTTCTTTAAATGAGAGCCATGCCGACATATTGGCATCATCCTGTCCATGCATAACGCCCATGGTACGGATACCCATGTCATAAGCAGTTTGAGCGGCAACCGGCATGGTTCTTCCGTTGTTGACACAGGCACGCCAGATATACTCCCATCCTTGATCCATCCATGTGGGGCTAAGCCCTGTTCCGATAGTAAGCATCTTGTTGTCATTTATGATGTTACCTGCAGCAAGGAGGCAACTGCTGATTGTATCGCCAATCATAATATCAATTTTATCCACTTCAATAAGTCTTGTAACAACTTTAACCGCTTCTTCCGGAATCCCCTGGCTGTCATATACAATAAGCTCAACCGGTTGTCCGTTCATGCCGCCTTTTTCATTAATCTGCTTAACAGCAAGCTGAATCGCCCTAAGAGCATCATTGCCGGGATTTGCTTGAGTTCCGGTAAGAGGCTGAGTAGTACCAATGATAAGAGGAGTGGTTTCTGACGTATCAGAAGCGCCGTTTGTTACCGGAGCAGCTGATTGAGTGGAAGATGTGTTCCCACATGCAGCAAGTGACAAGCCAAGCGATAAAATTAATACAATAGCAAATAATCTTTTCATAATATCCTGATTCCTCCATAATCAAATTTTACTTTTTTTCATGCGAAAATTCCGGAAAACCTATTATTCATATGCTTGCTTCTGTCCAAGCCTCAATATCATTCTCCTTTCAAAAATCAAAAACTAACTACCGTAAAAGAGTTTTTTGTGCGGAGAAATGTCTTTGTACACCAAACTTTGTTAAATTTCAGACAATCTAGAGTGTAATAAAAGTAAATCCACGGTGCACCATGGCTATTTTAAATAACAAGCTCTATTTTTTTAGATTGATCTTTAAGCAGAACTGAGAATACTTCTATTTTTTCATCGGTCATTCTAAGGGATGGCCCTGAGATACTGATTGCGCCAGCCACATCCCCATTTGGAAGGAATATTGGCACTGCAACACATCTGATGCCGTATTCTCTTTCCATGTCGTCAACAGCATAACCGAGCTGTCTAGTTTTTACGAGTTCTTGTTCAAATGTCTTTTTGTCTGTAATAGTATAATCGGTTATCTTCTCAAATGAACCGTTTTCCAGGTAGTTGCTTATTATCTGTTCGCTGGAACTGGCAAGTATGGCCTTGCCCAAAGCCGTACAATGCATATCAATAGTTACACCTACCATACGTTTCGAATCATAGGAAGACATACCGTCCGGGTAAGCAGAATAGACAAACAATATTTTTGTGTTGGTATCTGTCCCTACGGCAAAATGAGCAAGCTCGTTTGCTTCGTTGGAAATCTGTTGCACGTGCTTGGGAGCAATTTTCCATAATGGATTTGCACTTTCCACAACTCCTGCAAGTTTTGCGAATTTGTATCCAAGGTAATACCTCGATGTCACATCATTTTGCATTAAGTATCCCAGACGAGCTAACGTGGACACTACATTAAAAACATTGCTCTTGTACAGTCCGGTCATTTTACTGATTTCAGTAATACTTAGCTCCGGCTGCTCATGACTAAAGCATTCCAGTATTTTTATCGCCTTATAAATCGATTGATTTTTAATCTCTTTTTCCAAAACATCTATCTCCACAAAATATGTTTGTCTGTCACAATACCGATATCAAAGCTCTTAATCGGAAATTGTTGTACCTGTCAGTTTCTCGTAGTATTTTGCTATTGCACTGTGGTCAGCCTGTCCCAGCCCGTCTGCGTGCAAAGTTTGCATCATTTCCATCACAGCGGCACTTAATGGCAAAGGAGATCCAACGCTGTGACCGGTTTCCAATATATTTCCCATATCCTTGATATGCAAATCAATCTTAAAACCCGGTTTGATATTATTCTCAATCATCATCGGGGCCTTTGCGTTAAGAACTGTAGACCCGGCAAGCCCGTTTTGTATTGCCTCAAATACTTTTTGCGGATCAACTCCAGCCTTCTTTGAAAGCATCAGCGCTTCAGCGGCTGCAGCAATATTCACTGCAACAATAATCTGATTTGCGAGTTTGGTGGTATTACCTGCACCGATTTTACCGCACAAAACCGCACTGCCGCCCATACATAAAAGGATTTCTTTTACCTCATTAAAAACTTCTTCTTCTCCGCCAACCATAATGGTCAGTGTGCCGTCAACTGCCTTAGGCTCTCCACCTGAAACAGGTGCATCGATCATTTTCACACCTTTTGCGTGGCATTCCTTTTCAATCTCTTGAGCTGATATAGGAGCTATAGAACTCATATCGATTAAGATAGTTCCCGGCTTTGAACCTTCCAACACACCATTTTCTCCGCAGACAACCTGCTTTACATGCGGTGAATTCGGCAGCATGGTTATGACGATTCCTGCGGATTCTTCAGTAGCTTCTTTTGCACTTTTTACTGCTGTTGCACCATAACTCACGACCTCTTTGACATTTTCTTCAACAATGTCGTATACAAGAACTTCATGTCCTGCTTTAATCAGATTATTCACCATAGGTTTACCCATTATTCCGAGTCCGATAAAACCAATCTTCATTTTTACCTCCTATGTTGCGATGTTTTTTTATTCATTGTTGCTGTAATTCTCACTATTGGTTCAGAATAAATTACCCCAGATACCGGTGTGCACCTTATATAGGAAAAGAGCAGTATAGAATTATTAATCGCTCATTCATTCACTATATTTTCAGGTTTCCCGTTTTGAAATGCTCTGACATTATTGACAGCGGTTTTAAGAAGTCTTTCTCTGGAGGCTCTTGGTGCCCAAGAAAAATGAGGGGTCACAATACAGTTTTTTGTATTAAGCAGGTAGTTATCAGCCGGAATTGGTTCAACAGAAACTACGTCTACAGCAGCTCCGGCAATTTTCCCGCTATTTATTGCGTCTGAAAGATCCTTTTCCACTACCAAACCACCTCTTGAATTGTTCACAAAGAAAACACCGGTCTTCATTTTAGCTATCGTTTCTTTGTTAATCATACCGGTATTTTCCGCGGTTTGCGGACAGTGCATGAAAATAACATCGGAGTTTTCCAGCAGCTCATCAAGATTCACATATTTGAGCGTGTCGCTTACAATAGATTGATCCTCGTACATATCGTATGCCAAAATATTCATACCCATAGCTTGACCTATTTTAGCTGATCGCTTTCCGATGCGCCCCATTCCAATAATCCCCAGTGTCTGCCCGTCCAGTTCAACCAGTGGATTTTTCCAGAAACTATAATCCGGACAGTTAGTCCATTCACCTGCTTTTACTGCCTCATTGTGCACTCCAACCTGATGGCAAAGCTCAAGCAGAAGTGCAAAAGCGGTTTGAGCAACAGCTGCTGTGCCATAAATCGGAATATTGGATACAAGTATGCCTCGCTCTTTTGCAGCATCAACGTCAACAGTATTAAACCCAGTTGCCATTACGCTGATAAACCGAAGATTCGGCAACTGTTCTATTAACGCTCTGGTCATTGGAGTTTTGTTTGTGAAAACAACTTCAGCATCGCCAATATGGCGTAGGATTAAGTCCGTTTCACTTGGGTCGCTGGTGACTCGATCGTAAATTGTAACATCGCCTAACTGCTTTAGTTCATCCCAGCTTAAATCTCCCGGATTTGTTGTGTACCCATCAAGAACTACAATTTTCATTACTATAACCGCCTTTCATATTTTCTAGAAAACCAGTGTAATTTGGAACGCGCACTTATATAACTAAACAATTATAATTTGTTGTGGTGCTTCTGGTTGTTTCACATATTAGAACACTGTTATAAATAATAGATATCATTTGTATATAACTTAATACAAAAATTTTTAGTTGTCAACAATTATTTTATTGAAATGAAACAAAATAATATAAGTTGCCTTTAAAAATACACCTCATAACCGTAACAAATTACGAAATTTAATGTTCTAAGCTCTTATATAAACGATCCCTTTTTATACTCCATCCAATGATGATTAATGCTAATCAGTGCAGTTAAGTGATGTGATATTTCTCTGAATTACTATATAAATCTTTATTCTTACTACATTCTGTATGTTGAACAAAAGATTTAAAAAACCTTGTAATCTAATGATTACAAGGCATTATATATATGCATTAATTGCAAAATTGATCCTAACTCTAATTTCTATTTAGGTATTTTCAATCAATTGAAAATACTCATACTGATTTACAAACATGTCGGGATTGCCGCCGCGTATAGTTTCCAAAAAAATCTGTCTCTTTGTAAGCATATTGCCTCTCCTCTTTGTCTCAAGCGGAATAATAGCTTTCCATGTTATTAGCAGGTGCTATTTTAGAATTCTAAGGAATTCTGGTTTTATTGTGTGGATTCAGCATTCTGCTGTCTCTTAGCGTGGTTATGAGCAGCATATTCGCGGGATTTGTCCTCTGTGATTCTATAGATTAAGAACAATACTGTGTAAAGAACATAGAATACAGCCGGTATTCCGCCTATCAATAGAACAAATTTATCTGGATCAGCTAATGTAGCGGTTATTTGATCATATCCTGCCGAGTTAAGCACAAACGCGGTCAGAACAGATGCTATTATAAAGCCAAGCTTGATAGCAATTCCATACATCGACATAGCAAAGGTTCGGTTATCCTTGCCGCTTTTATAGAGCTGATACTCTGCACAGTCAAGGTATAGATTAACACCGCAGACGTTAATGAGTGAAGAACCGGCCACCGCAATAGTATTTGCAATTATATAGAACATGGGACCTCTGATAGCGAACATCGCCATGCAGCCATAACCAACAATTCCCAGTATGCCGGTACATATTGCAGCCGTCTTTTTACCAATCTTTTTAACAATCTGTGGTGAAACAAAAGAACATAGTAATGTAAAGACAGACTGAATTGTCATCGAAACTGTCATCATGTTTCTGTCACCAGCTACATATGTAAAGTAATACATTGCAAGTGACATCAGTGTCATGAGTGCGCCAAAACGAAGCATGTCTCCAAGCATTACTATGACAATCTGACTGTTTTTCAATTGTTCACCAATCATATGTGGAATGCTCTCAGATGCGCCACCGATATTTTTAAAGTTGGGGTCAAATTTGTCATACTCTTTTGTAGCCATGAAAAGTGATAATTGACCAATAAAACCAATTATCGCAAATGCAATCTGAACGGTTGTATACCCGTCAGGACCCATTTCATCAATCCACAAAATGAGCGGAAGGGTGATCATAGATGTAATAATCGTGCCGGTGCTCTGACCTTGAACCATTTTACTTGAAATATTAAGACGTGTTGCCATGTCGGGACCTGCAATTTTTGCCAATGAGCCGTTCTGTGATATCTGAATAAAGCTCATACCGCCGCCATACAGCAAATATCCAACAAAAACTATAACTGCTTTTGCCATCACGGGGATTGCCGGATTTATAAAGCACATTGTTGTGCCTATGGAGACAGCAAGAGGTCCATAGAGCAGCCATGAACGATACTGACCGTGCTTAAAGCAGACTTTCTGCACTATCACACCGGAGAGCAACCCAATAATCAGGTCAACTATGCGGGATATGAGAAGAATGGATCCAACAACCGTTGCTGTTATAAGCATACGCTCAGTCATGTAGAAAACGAGATACGAACCTGCTATCGTTCCGCCTATCATTTGTGCGACCATTGCAACAAAAAACATCCAAGGCAAGCTTTTTTTCATTGCCGGTGCCTGAGTTTGACTCATGATTCAATCCTCCTAAAAATAAAAATATCCTCTTATCTTTGTGAAAATATTACACATCCCACATTGGACTCACCTCCACCTAATAATACACATCAGCAATAAAGCGTATAAAAGAACTATACCGCAATATTTATTTCCCATTATAGAATAAATTCTATAACCCGTCGAGCTATGCCCGGGTATCGTATGTGCATGGCAGAATAAATTCATGCCATTAGGATATAAAGACTAAGCAAAAGTAGAATCGTGTGTTTTCTCACACTCAGCAATTATAAATAGCTAAACTGACTTATGATTGCCGTTAGACGAAAGAAGATATTTTTTGTTTTTAAGCTATTGTTATTTTAGATTTATTATACAAAATAAGAGCACAAAATGTCAATGTATTTGTTGAATATATATTATGCTTATTGCATTAAGTTCGCTTATAATTTAGGTCAGTGTTTACCTAGTATAAATTTTATGTACATCCTTCCAGAATGTTGTGAGTTAAAAACACCGTGCAGGATTAGTACTCACCATCGCACGGTGTTTTCCGAAAACAGTCTGTATCGAACCATACATCTGATTAATTTTAATTCTTAAACAGGAAAAAGCAGACACTCATGAATGAGTATCTGCTTTTTCGTCTATGTCTAGCGTGTATGGAGTAACTTATGAACCTTCCCTTTTAACAAGCCATCATATAACGGCAATACAGTGGGGTTCTCGTTTGATTTTTTTATCTGGGTGTTGCTGTCTGCTTTGTAGAGACCTTGACTTCTTGCTTTTTTTGTTGCTGCGGTTATTGGAAGCGGCTGTCCTCCACCCATTACACAGCCCTGCCGGCATGCCATAATTTCGATGAAATCATAATTTAACTCTCCGCTTTTCACCTTGTTAATAACATCTTTGGCATTCTGTAGTCCGCTGACAACAGCAATTCGCACTACCTTATCTCCCAGAGGAATAATGCATTCTTTCAATCCCTCTTCGCCGCGAACACCGGAGAATTTAACTGATTCAAGCATTTCTTTGCTATGACCTTTCATAAGGTGACGCAGAACAGCCTCAGTAACACCACCGGTCACGCCAAAGATAACACCGGCGCCGGAACCTAGTCCAAATGGCATATCGGGAGCTTCAGACTCAATATTAGCGAACTGAATACCTGCTGTTTTTATCATGCTGGCAATTTCAGTTGTTGTAAGGACGTAGTCGACATCCTGTCTTCCCTCAGTGTGGTTTTCTTCGCGGTGTATTTCCTGCTTTTTCGCAGTACAAGGCATTATGGATATTGAAACGGTTCTTTTGCCTTCAGCTTTCGTCTCATCTTCATAATACTCTTTTATTATCGCGCCGAACATCTGCTGGGGTGAGCGGCATGTTGAAACATTTTCTGCAAACTCCGGGAATTCGTTCTCCCTGAATTTCACCCATGCCGGACAGCAGGAGCTTAGAAGCGGAAGATTCTCTCCAGTTTCAAGCCTTTTCACAAGTTCAGACGCTTCTTCTATAACAGTTAAGTCAGCCCCGTAAGTGGTATCATACACTTCGTCAAAGCCTATCTTGTGCAATGCAGCAACAAGCTTCCCTAATGTATTTTCACCGGCTGGAAGACCAAACTCTTGCCCGACACCAACACGGACAGCCGGAGCAATTTGAGCAATGACTCTGGTATCCGGATCTGAGATTGCATCCCAGACTTCATCTGTATTACGCTTTATTGTGATAGCACCTGTGGGGCAAACCACACGGCATTGTCCGCAGCCTACACAATCTGTATGAGCCATTTTTCTGCCAAAAGCCGGCATGACTTCGGTATTGGTTCCGCGGAATGCAAAGTCCAGAACACCAATACCTTGAACCTCAGCACAAACACGGACACAGTCCCCGCAGAGGATGCATTTATTCGGGTTTCTTACAACAGAATGTGAGCTCTCATCGATTTCGTGCGGCTCAGTTCTTTCTTCAAAACGAACACTATGGACACCAAGACGCTTAGCAAGATCCTGCAGTGTACAGCTTCCGCTTTTATCGCACGTTGTACAGTCTCTGCAATGAGCTGCTAACAAAAGCTCAACAATTGTCTTTCTATATCTCATAAGACGCTTTGTATTTGTGAATATCTTCATGCCGTCTCTAGGTTCTTCAGAACAAGTGGCAAGCATTTTGCCACGGTCATCCTCTACCATGCAAAGCCGGCAGGCACCGAAGGTAGATAGCTCTGAATGGTAGCAAAGAGTAGGAAGCTCAATATTCTGATTGCGGATTATTGAAAGGACATTTTTTTCGTCGGTATATTCTACCTTTGTCCCATTAATTGTTATATATCCCATTTTCGTCCCTCCTTAGACCATCACTACTGCTTTGAACGGACATGCATCCATACATGCTCCGCACTTTATGCACAGTACTGTATCAATTTCATAGGGATTGCGCACCTCTCCCTTGATTGCTTCCACCGGGCAGCTTTTTGCACACTTTGAACAGCCCTTACAAGCATCTTTATCAATATGATAGTCAAGCAGGTTCTTGCAGGTCTTAGCCCTGCATGTTTTTTGTTCAATATGCTCAATATACTCATGACGGAAGAACTTTATAGTGCTCAAAACCGGTTGAGGAGCACTCTTGCCGAGACCGCACAATGCGGTATTCTTCATTGTATCAGCGATTTCCTGAAGCATGTCAATATCCTCAGGTACACCTTTACCGGCGACAATTCGTTCAAGAATTGCCAGCATACGGTAAGTGCCTTCTCTGCATGGAACACACTTTCCGCAGCTTTCTCTTTTCGTGAAGCTCATAAAGAAGCGCGCAACCTCTACCATGCATGTCTCTTCATCCATGACGACTAGACCGCCTGACCCGATCATAGCACCCATTTTACTCAATGAGTCAAAATCAAGGGGCATTTCGAGATGCTCTTCAGTTAGACACCCGCCTGACGGTCCGCCAATTTGAACCGCCTTAAACTTGCCTCCGTCTTTAATACCTCCGCCGATATCAAAAATAACTTCGCCAAGAGTAGTTCCCATCGGAACCTCAACAAGGCCAGTATTTTGAATACTTCCGGTAAGTGAAAATGTCTTTGTTCCGGGGCTGCTCTCTACACCTATTCCCCTGAACCAATCAGCACCGTTTTCGATAATCGACGGCACGTTGGCAAAGGTTTCAACATTGTTTAGAACTGTGGGTTTTTCCCACAGACCTTTTTCGACTGTTCTGGGCGGCTTTACACGAGGCATGCCGCGATTTCCTTCGATTGATGCAGTAAGCGCACTTCCTTCACCGCACACAAAAGCACCGGCACCTCTGTTAATGTGTAAATGGAAAGAATAGCCTGACCCCATGATATTTCTACCAAGAAGCCCATATGCTTCTGCCTGCTTAATAGCGCTGCCAAGACGTAAGATTGAAAGCGGATATTCTGCACGCACATAAATATATCCATGAGTAGCCTGAACCGCATAACCGGCTATCATCATTCCCTCAATGAGTTTGAACGGATCACCTTCCATCACGCTGCCGTCCATAAAAGCTCCGGGATCGCCTTCATCACCATTACACACGATATAACGCTCTTTTTCCGGCTGGCGTGCAACCTGCGCCCACTTTCTGCCGGTTGGGAATCCGCCGCCGCCTCTGCCGCGCAGACCGGAATCCGACACTTCTTTGATGACATCATCAGTGCTCATATCGTACATAGCTTTTGCAAATGCCTGAAAACCGCCAACACTTATGTATTCGTCTATTGATTCAGCATCTATGCTTCCGCAATTCTTCAAAACAATACGAGTTTGTCTTTTATAGAAAGGAATGTCCTCAGGATGAGGATAGCTTTCTTTGCCATTGCTGTAAAACAGCCTATCTACAGGTTCACCTTTCAGTACTGTTTTTTCAAAGATTTCTTCGCAATCCGAAAGTTTTACCTTAACATATTGATAATTATAAGGTTCTATTCTTATAAGAGTAGCCAGTTCACAAAATCCTTGACATCCGCTTTTTTTAACATCTGTCTTTCCTGCTTCATGAACAAACTCAACTTCTACTCCGCTAACACCGGCACAGAGTTCAACAATTCTGTCATATATTTTCTGTGATCCGCTTGCTACACACCCGGTTCCCGAGCACACTAATATACGGCATTTAAAGGTACTAATATTTTCAATAATTTCTTTTTGCTTTCTCTTTAAATCATCTCTTGACCTAATCATTCCGCACCCTCCTTCAATTGTTTAAGCAGTGCTAATGCTTTATCAGGAGTCATTGCCGAATGCACCTCTTCGTTAACTGTGAGAGCAGGAGCAAGTCCACATGCGCCAAGGCATGATACGGTTTCAACAGTAAACTGCATATCATCTGTGGTTTGCTTCTTTTCGCTTAGATTTAGCTCCTTCCAGATCGCCTCCAAAACCGGTATGGATTTGCGCACATGGCACGCTGTTCCATCACAAATTTTAATTATGTACTTTCCTTTTTTTTCAAAAGAAAAATTCTCATAGAAGGTTGCGACACTGTATGCTTTTGCTTCAGTAATCCCGATTGCCTTTGCAACATAAGATAAGAGTTCCAAAGGTAAGTAACGAAATTCCACTTGAATGTCCTGTAGAACCGGTATCAGTGATCTTGCATCTTTTTCATATCTTCCGATAATTTCATCTGCCGTTTTGTAGTACGTCTCTGCTAGCACTATTTTCTCCCCTTTTCGATGGTACTCTAGATTTAGTCTTCACAGTACACTTGAATCATTCCTTGTAGTAAAATACAAATTGCACTGTAAGCAGTTAGTAGCGTGGCCCTCTCCACGCTGCAAGTTATTTTACTACAATACACAACCATGTGCAATAACTTTGCAACTATTTTATCATTTATAGCTAATTGTGATAAAGACGTAATGCAATATTATATTATTTGCTCAATTAAGTCATTTATGAATAGCTACAATGAATTATTTGTTTCACAGAGAAAAATCAACTAATCATTTCTATAGTTTATAATAGCTTAAACTTTTTTTCTCCATTCTTTTTTAGTATTCTCCAAATAATAACAGCAGCAATAAGTGGAATTAATGTAATTAGTGACAAAAATATCCATATAGTTTGATTATAATTTGTTCCGGAAATATTTATCATCAAGATAATTAATCCGGTCATCGAAGCAAGACAGTAGAACATAGGGACAAAAATCGACAATGCAGCAGCAAAAGACTGCTTCACCACCTGTGCCTCTGTCTGCCAATCCAACTTTGGAAAACGAAGATTAATAATAATACCAAACAGAGCGCTAAAAACCGCAAATACTAAGGGAATAATAAATAGTGGAATCAGGTTCAATCCCTGTATTTTCAACCCGAGTGCCAGGAGGACAGAGCATATCAAGCTTGCTGGCACAGTAATTGTCAGACTTACAAGAATTTTTGCCGTATAGATTGTGTAAGCTTGCACAGGCAGAGCCTTTAGAATCCACAGTTTGTTTCCTTCAATGGAAATACTGCTGCCTGTAGTCCCAGACATACCAATAAACATTGACAAAAAAACAGGCGCAAGTGTAATTATAAAACCATTAATTGCTCTAATTTCTTCCTCCGTCATTCCTGATAATTGAGGCATACCATTATTCATCATGACAACCGCACAGAACAAAAGACCCAGCACAGCACCGATAGCGGTGTTTGTGACATAAACCGTTGATGAAAAATACTGCCTCATTTCCCGGCGGTAGAGTGATTTTAAAATACTGCTTTCCTTTATATCGCTTTTAGAGAATTCTCTTGCCTTGCCGTCTATAGATGAAATCAGGTTGCANATGTTCCTGTAACGCTTAGCAATAATAAGGCAAAAAGCAGCAAAGAGTGTTATAGATACCAATGGAAANGTAATAATGCTCACTATGTCCANTTCACANACTGCTTTAAGAAACACGTTAAGAAGCGGATAGTATTTCCCGAAGCTGTTAGCNATGCTTGTAGCAGAAGCAGAAATTGCTGCTTCTGAGTCCGGCATGGTAGAAGACATTACCATTATTCCGATAACAAGGATGAAAGTTAATATTATGTTAACTATATTGCTGCTGCGCTTAAACCTTGACGACACCATTAACAAAGCAGTGCCTATAATGGAACTGATAACTAACGGCACGATCGGTGTTATCAACAATAATATTATGTATACCAAATAATAGAGTGCATTTGAATTGCTGTAATATCCATATACAAGGCCTGCCGGCAGCATCATTATCAGTACGAACATAAGTTCATACACATATAATATAGCAATACGGCTGGCAGCAATTGTTGATGACCGAACCGGCAAAGACATTACCATATCATAATCTTTGTATTTAAAAAGCGTTTTTCCGCCTTGATAAATCCCTGATAAAAGAATCAGTAAAGAAGATGCCATCATCATAGTGGCGGGAATGGTATCTAATGACCCCGATCCGGTACTGAGCATTGTCTTTGCCATTACGTTACTGTACGCATAACTCATCCACAAAAAATATGCCACCAGTATAATTCCCAGCCCCAGTTGAACTCTGATTCTATTTTTTGATTTATCCTCTGACTTCAGCGCCTTATTTATCCCAAAGAGTGCAAGTACCTGCACTTTTACCAAAAGAACTAACCGTGACTTATTCATTGTTCAGTAACCCCAAAAACACATCTTCAAGACTGGAATCGCCGCGAACATCATCGGTTTTGCCGCTTCTTACCAACTTTCCATCTTGAATAATACCGATTTTATTGCATAACCTTTCAACGGTTTCCAGAACATGACTGGAAAAGAATATGGCACTTCCCTTCCTGCACATTTCCTCCATAATGTCCTTTAATGTACGTGAAGCTTTTGGGTCCAGTCCGACAAATGGTTCGTCAAGCACCATTAATTTGGGGTCATGCGCCAGTGCGGCGATAATGGCTAATTTTTGCTTCATACCATGTGAATATGAAGATATCAGACTGTTAAGACTGTCAGTAGTTCCAGAGCATTAGAGTGTTTTTCGATTCTCTCGCTTCGTTCCTTTAAGCCAACACGGTACATGTCGCAGATAAAATTCAGATACTGCGTTCCGGTGAGGTGTTCATACAGAGCAGGATCATCCGGTATATAAGCTGTCATTTCTTTACATTTTATTGGTTCATCTCTAACAGAATGACCATTAATAAAAATATCCCCATCATCAAAGTTGAGGACACCAACAAGTGATCTTATAGTTGTTGTTTTTCCGGCACCGTTGTGACCGATGAATCCGAAAATATCTCCGGCATCCACTCTTAGGTTTAGTCCATCCACCGCGACCTTTCCGTTAGGATAAGTTTTAGTGAAATTCCTTATCTCTACCATGCTTATTGTACCTCCTTTATAATATTTCGTATAATAATACTATATCATATAATAAGAACATGGACAAGGAAGCAGGACATATGCTATACTATTTTTCAATACAAGCTTACAGGAGAACTACAAAATGATAACAGTATCCAATCTCAGCCTTCAATATAGCGGTCAAAAGCTCTTTGACCGTGTTGACCTGCAGTTTACCAGAGGAAACTGCTATGGTATCATCGGTGCTAACGGCTCAGGAAAATCAACTTTTCTAAAAATACTATCCGGTGAAATTGAGTCAACAGCCGGTGATGTTTTTATAGACCAAAAATGCCGCATGTCTGTGCTTAAACAGGACCAAAATATGTATGATGACTACTCAGTCATGGACACTGTCATCATGGGTAATCAGCGTCTTTATGACTGCGGAAAAGAAAAAAATGCAATCTATGATAAGGAAGACTTTTCCGATGAGGACGGCTTGCGTGCCGCCGAACTGGAAGATGAGTATGCTGAGCTTGGCGGATGGGAATCCGAGTCAAATGCCTCAATTATACTTCAAGGTCTTGGAATCGGAACTGATTTGCATTACAGCAAGATGTCTGAACTTGAAGGGCGGCAAAAGGTGAAAGTCCTTCTTGCCCAGGCGCTTTTTGGTAATCCCGATATCATCCTTCTGGATGAGCCGACAAACAACCTTGACCTCGCTTCTGTTGTCTGGCTGGAGGATTTCCTGCTAGACTACGAAGGGACTGTTTTAGTCGTATCTCATGACCGGTACTTTCTCAATACCGTATGTACCCACATTGTTGATATTGATTTCGGCAAAATCAAAATGTATGTTGGTAACTACGATTTCTGGTATGATTCCAGCCAGCTAATGCAAAAGCTTCTGAAAGACCAGAGTAAGAAAGGCTGCCCAGAAAATCGAAGAACTGCAAAACTTCATCGCTCGATTCTCAGCCAATAAGTCAAAATCCCGTCAGGCTACCAGCCGAAAAAAGCTGATTGAGAAAATAAATATAGAAGATATGCCGGCATCTTCACGCAGATATCCCTGGATTGGATTCAAGGCAGATAGAGAACCCGGAAAAGACAGGTTGTTTGTCACAGACCTGACAAAAACAATTGACGGAGTAAAAGTTCTGGATAAGGTCAGTTTCATTGTTGGACGTGATGATAAAGTTGCCGTAATCGGTGACAACGAAATCGCTATAACCACTCTGCTTCAAATCCTAGCCGGTGAAATTGAACCGGACGAGGGCGAATACAAGTGGGGCGTTTCAACGACCCAAGCGCATTTCCCAAAAGATAATGGTGAATTCTTCGATGGCTGTGATCTTGAAATCATGGACTGGATGCGTCAATTTTCTGAGGACAAGCGGGAGAGCTATCTCCGTACATTCCTTGGCCGTATGCTGTTTAGCGGCGATGATGTGTATAAAAAAGTCAGCGTCCTCTCCGGCGGCGAAAAGGTACGCTGTATGCTTTCCAGGATGATGCTGTCCGGCTCTAACTTCCTCGTATTTGATCAGCCTACTAACCATCTGGATCTTGAGTCGATTGCAGCGCTGAATAATGGCATGGAAGCGTTCCCATTCAATATAATTTTCTCATGCCACGACCATCAGCTTACACAGTCTGTTGCAAACTGCATTTTAGAACTTAAAGAAAGCGGCTGCGTTTATAAAAACACAACCTACGATGAGTATATGAATCTCATTAAACCTGAATAGTTCTCTTTGCATCCTATAATAGAAAAGTCCAGCAGCAAAAGCTGCTGGACTTTTCTATGTTCTGCTTTCTATAAAACTATCAATGTACTTTATCTGCTCTTCAACACTGGCTTTAGACGGTCCTCCCGGTACATTTCTCATGGATACACATGTATCCAGTGAAATCGCCTCAAATACATCACTGTTAAACACATCAGAAAACTGGTGATATTCTTCAATACTGAGACTTTCAAGTGTTTTCCCTATACCAATACAATAATTAACCAATTTACCTACAACGGTGTAAGCATCTCTGAAAGGCAATCCCTTTTTCACGAGATAATCAGCACAATCTGTGGCGTTAATAAACCCTGCGCCGGCGGCATTGCGCATATTCTCCGGAAGCAGTCTCATCGTGTCAACCATCGCAGTGAAGACTGGCAGGCATTTTTTAACAGTGTTACAGGCATCAAAGACCGGCTCCTTATCCTCCTGCATATCTTTATTATATGCTAAAGGCAATGCCTTCATCACAGTCAGTAGAGCCATGAGGTCGCCGTATACACGGCCGGTCTTCCCTCTCACAAGCTCGGCAATATCCGGATTCTTCTTCTGCGGCATTATTGATGAACCTGTCGAGTATGCATCATCAAGTTCAATAAATTTGAACTCCCATGAACACCACATTATTATTTCCTCTGAAAACCGCGACAGGTGCATCATCATTATTGATAACGCGCTCATCAGCTCGAGGCAAAAATCTCTGTCAGAAACGCCGTCCAAGCTGTTTTGTGTTATTCTGGCAAATCCCAGATGTTTTGCTACCATAGTTCTGTCTATGGGATAAGTGGTTCCCGTGAGTGCTCCAGAGCCAAGGGGCATCTCATCCATTCTTTCCAGACAGTCCTCTAAACGGGTTACATCGCGGCGAAGCATATTTGCATAAGCCATCATATAATGACCAAAAGTCGTAGGCTGCGCCCGCTGAAGATGTGTATAGGCCGGCATAATCACGGAAATGTTTTCTGTTGCTGATTTTGACAGAACTTTAAGCAAATCAATGGTCAGAGCCTTTATTTCCACTATCTCTCTCTTAAGATACATGCGAATATCAAGAGCTACCTGGTCATTTCTTGACCGGGCAGTGTGAAGGCGCTTACCGGTGTCTCCGATACGTTTTGTAAGCTCCGTTTCTATGGACATATGTATATCCTCGGTTTCAATACCGAATTCAATCTTCCCGTCATCAATATCCTGAAGTATTTCTTCAAGACAAGTTATTATCTTTTCTGCTTCTGCAGGCTCAATTATTCCCTGGGCACCCAGCATTTCAGCATGAGCAATACTGCCTGATATATCCTCTCTATACATGCAGAAGTCAAAACTAATAGAGGCATTCAGCTCGTCCACCAGTTCATCCGTATTCTTGTCAAAACGTCCTGACCATAGTTTCATTTTTTATGACCTCTTTCATATAGTGATAGCTAATGCATTTTACCACGAAAACAAATATCTCACAAGTATATCACAGACAAATCCAAGAATTGCAATAAAAAATTCCATCTCCTTTAAAGAGATGGAATTTAAGTTTTTTCTTAACTGATTGCTTCCATAAAATTCTTGAATATCTGCGCTACTTCTGCTCTTGTTGCAGAGTTTTTCGGGTAGAAGTTCCCATCTCCATTTCCAACTATTACTCCTGCCTTCTGCATTTCGTAAATAGCTGTTTTTGCGCTTGCAGTCATATTGGAGTCATCATTAAATGTCTTTTTCTCATTTATTGTCTTAAGTGTTTTGTTATATTTCTGCGCATAGTTGAACATCATCACGCACATTTCTTCGCGAGTTATATTCCTGTCAGGTGAAAAACTGGATGAACCTGTCCCGCCTGCAATACCGCATAGGTACGCCCATTGCACATATGGTGTATAGTATTGTCCGCTGGGCAGATCAGACAATTCATTTTTATAAACTTTGAGATAATCATTTCTGATATATCCCGTAATACTATTCAGCTGGATTTTATACCAGTCTCCGCTTGTTCCAAGAACCTGCACCGCTCTGTATTTTTGCGCGATTCCAAGTACATCACAATTTGTATTTGGCTCTTTTCTTATGCGGACATCACTGCCGGTCACAATACCGACATTTGATCCAAGTGTGGAGGACTGACCGGACATTCTTCCAAGAACCGTTACGAACATAGCTCTTGTCATATTACCTTCAGGGTCAAATAATGTGGTTGTTGCACCATTGAAAAGTCCGTTTTTATAAACATGATTAACTGCACCGATATACCATGCATCGGATTTCACATCAGTGAACGGTATGTCCACACTTTCAATAAAGGTTACACTTATTGTATGACCGCCTGTGATGTTTTTAAATTCATAGCTGGACACTGCACCCACAGAAGTGCCGTTAACTGTGACACTGCCAATCTTAAATCCTGCATTTGGTGTTATCGTAAATGTCTTTGATGTGGTTTCCAGTGCAAGAGTGTTTCCGGATGGGCTAATGCTTCCGCCTTTGCCGGCAGATGCATTTATGCTATGTGTTTTCCCGATTTTATATGTGAATGTTGCTGTTTCACTCTTAGCCATACCATTGGCAATACCAATAACTTTAATTGTAATATCCTTTGTTATTGTCAAAGGTTCAGAATATTTATTGCTGCTTGTTGTCGGCTCTTGTCCGTCTGTAGTATAGTACAGCGTTGCTCCGCTTGTTGAGGTAACAAGAGCCAGCTTTGTTCCCGATGCAATAAGTGAGTCACTGACGACACCGCTTGTCACGTTAACGGTGGGCTTTGCTACCGGAGGAACTTTAATTGTATATTCCAGGATAGAACTATCAGAAAACTTAGAAGTCACTGCAATTGCACGCATTTTTGTCGTTGAACTGACCTTTACCGGTTCGGTATAGCGTGTGCTGCTTGTTGAGGGAGCGCTTCCATCCAGAGTATAGTAAATGGCAGCACTGGAATCTTTGTGACTGAGGGACACAGTTTTTGATCCGACAGCAGCGGTCTCATTCACTTTCGGTACTGTAGTTTTGCAGCTTCCGCAATAATCTCCGTCAATAGGCACATTGCAGTCATGAGTATATGTAACATTTCCTCTTTCAGGATAACGATATATATAATAACCGCTGTTTAAATATGTGCTCTGTAGATTAGCAAGTGTTTTGGTTCCGCTGGCTCCATAGCGTGTAAGTTTTGTTATAACAGGAGTTTGCTCCATAATCTCAACACTTGTCACAGCTCCGGTAGAATCAAACCATACATCAGATACAAGAACAACATGGCTTGTCAGGTGGTTCAGGCAATCACCGACCTGAAGGCTGTAAATGCTCTGATCCCCGACTTTCTCCGCGCTGTTTGGAATTGAATAAGTAGTATGGCGGCTCTTCATTGCCCATGCATATGAAACAAAAGCGCTGCAATCAGTTGAATAGTAAGGAGCTATTTTATTATATGTTGAATAATCTGTGTAAAATACACTTGTATTGTCGTTGACAGCATTCATGTACTTAGAAAATGGTATCGACCAGCCGACATAGCCGGTATTAACAGGCTGTCCATACGGAAGACCTTTATATGTAGTTCCTGCTTTGAAAATACCTCTGTATCCCCACTGGGATCTGTCCTCAAGAGGTGTCCATTCAATTTCATGAAGCTGACGTGCTCTTTTAACAATGCTTTTTTGCCCCTCGCTTATAGCCATAAGGCTTACATTGCTATCAGGAACTATGTGGTCATTACCCATTAGAGTGACAAGGATTTCATTGCTTAACTTCGCATTTTCTTCACAGATGGAGCAAATGTGAGCCTCATCTTCCCCCGGAGCGAAAATTCCCATTAAAGATGCCGTACCATGAACATTAAATGGCACCAGACCTGTATTCGCATCAAATCCGTTGAATAAGCTGTAAAGCTCTGCCTGATAATTAGCGGTTTCTTTATTAATAACCAGATAGCCGCTGTCGGTATAAAAAGAGCTGACATGCTCAAGTACCAACGCATTATTTGCATATACGTTGTAGTCAAACACACTTCCGGTTATATAAATATCACCGTGCTTTGTGGGAATAAGAGTGAAAATACCTGAAAGTTCTGTGCTTTTTTGTGTTTTACCGGTTTCCATGTTGTGGCTGTAAGCCAGTCCACCGGAAACGAATCGGAGTTCGCTGCTGCCAACGGTGTACATTTTAGAAATCACACTATTATGAGCATATACAGATTCAGGTTTGCCGCCATAAACAGATATCCTGAGCACTTGACTTCCCAATGTGTAGTAAATATAACCATCGGCTAAGTTAAGATTTTTACCGTTATCAGTGCTGAGCAGGGTTTTTTCACCTGCACGCTCACGGTAAATACCATTTTCAGAATAGTAAAAGTCATCTCCGTGTGTGAGCATGATCCCGCCGTTGGTAATATTTAAATCAATGTTACCCAATTCTTCATATGTGTCATATGCAGCATGGGAAGCAACCGGAAATACTGAAATTACCATCATGACCAGAAGAAAAACACTTATAATACTATGATATTTTTTCATAAAAACTCCCCATGACATAATGTAAATTGGTTTTTTTGCAGAATTATGTAAACACTATAGCATAATCGCAGTGCTCATTCAAGAAAATAAGCAGTTTTTGTCATTTTTCATATTTATTTTGTAATATTGCACATAAAAAATCCATGTAAAAACTACAGTCTACATGGATTTGGAGTACAATATTATGTTTTTTTTACAGTATTCTCACTCTTAATACTTCGCTCATACCTGCAATTGCAGCGACTATACCTTCATTAATTACAGAATCGGTATCAATTATTGTATATGCGAATTCACCGCGCGGTTTGTTAATCATGTGAGCAACGTTGATGTTTTCTCCGCCTATCAGGTCAAGAAATCCTGTAATCATTCTCGGCACATTTCTATGCAGAACGCAGAGCCTGCAAACTCCCATCCTCTCAAGCTCAACTGTGGGAAAATTAACAGAATTCTTTATATTACCTGTTCCAAGATATTCTGCAACCTGACGCGCAGCCATAATGGCACACTTTTCTTCGCTCTCGTGTGTGGATGCACCAAGATGCGGCATTGGGACAACATTATGGATTCCCGCTACTGTACTATTGGGGAAATCTGTAACGTATCTGGCTACTTTTGCAGTGTCAAGAGCAGCGAGCAGAGCGTTGTCGTCAACCAGTTCACCTCTGGCCAGGTTAATTATTCTAACTCCATCTTTCATCATAGCAAACGCATCGGTGTTCAGCATATGATGTGTTGTTTCAATGTATGGTACATGCAATGTGATGTAGTCGCAGTTTTTATAAATAGTTTCTAAATCATGGGCATGTACTACATTTCCAGATAAATGCCATGCTGCATCTACCGAAATATATGGATCATACCCATATACATCCATTCCTAGGGATAAAGCGGTATTGGCAATTTTCGCCCCCACTGCTCCAAGTCCGACAACGCCAAGGGTCTTCCCTGCTATCTCTGATCCGGCAAAGCTGCTCTTTCCGCGCTCAACCATTTTGGGTATTTCATCTCCGCTTCCGGAAATGCTGCGAACCCACTCAATCCCGCCTAAAACATCCCGCGATGCCATCAGAAGAGCACAAATGGCCAGCTCTTTAACCGCCTCCGCATTTGCTCCCGGAGTGTTGAACACAACAATTCCTTCAAGAGTGCACTTTTCAACAGGGATGTTATTTGTACCGGCACCGGCACGTCCTATCGCTACCGTGTTTGCGTGGAATTCAATATCATGGAGATTTGCGCTTCTGACAAGCAACGCATCAGGGTCATCAATATCATCATTAACGCAGTGATTCATAGAGGCCAATACTTGCAGTCCTGCATCAGCAATTTTATTGACTGTTTTTATCTTATACATTATTCTCAACCTCAAATTTTTTCATAAGCTCAACTAGAGTTTTTACACCTTCAACCGGCATAGCATTATAGCATGATGCACGCATTCCACCGGCAACCCTATGTCCTTTCAGATTCAATAAACCCTGAGAACTTGCGGTTTTTATGAATTCTGCGTCTTTTGCTTCATTCCCCGTTCTGAAAGTGATATTCATGCCGGAGCGAGCCTCTCTCTCGGCACAACCGCTGAAAAGCTTACTGTTATCGAGAAAATCATACAGAAGCTTTGAACGTTCTTCTCTGAGCTTCAGCATACCTGAAACGCCGCCCTCTTCCTCCACCCAGTCAAGGACAAGTCCAAGGATATATATGCTCCAGCAAGGAGGCGTGTTGAACATAGAATCTGTATCAATCATCCTTTTATATGACAGCATTAAAGGGGTATTTTCCGGTTCGTTTCCTGCCAGCTTGTTGTCGATAACAACAACAGTAAGACCGGCAGGCGCCATGTTCTTCTGTGCTCCTGCAAAAATCAAGCCGTACTTGGAAACGTCAATCTCCCTTGAGAGAATATTTGAAGACATATCGCACACAAGAGGCACTGATCCGGTGTCTGGTACATATTGCCATTCTGTGCCGTAAATAGTGTTGTTTGCACAGTAGTAAAAGTATGCAGCCTCAGAATCTAGTTTCAACTCATCCTGCTTGGGGATTCTTGTATGACCGCAATCCTCAGTTGATGCCGCAATATTCACTTTGCCATACTTTGCGGCTTCTTTTGCAGCGGTGGAAGCAAAGCTTCCGGTTACTGCATAATCAGCGTTGCCTGCTTGCCCCAAAAGGTTCATTGGCACCATCGAAAACTGCAAAGATGCTCCACCCTGTAAAAAGAGGATGCTGTGAGTATCCGGCACATTTAGCGCTTTTCTCAATTTGTCTTTTACATTTTCAAATATAGAAATAAACTGGCTGCTTCTGTGACTCATCTCCATGACGGACATTCCTGAACCACTAAAATTTGTTATCTCAGATGCGGCACGCTCCAGAACTGACTCCGGCAGAACAGCGGGCCCTGCGGAAAAATTAAAAACTCTATCTCTCGTCATGACAGTCACTTCCATTCATTCAAATATATAAAAGAGATTGTACCACTTTAGCTCGCGAAATTCAAATGATTTTACCTACAAGCATTTCCCCGGAAGCATATGTTATTTCAACGCTTTTCACAAGTCCGCGCAAGTGTTCTCCATCCACGGACACAGCGCAATAATTGTCCGCATGACCCATACATTTTCCATCCGCCTCTGTCTCAAATAAAACCACAATGATTTTTCCAATACAAGATTCCAGATATTTTTTTTGCATTTTTGCGGCTACAGCCTGCGCCTCTTGAGCGCGCCTTGCCTTAACAGATTTGTTGTGTTGATTTTTCATTTCAGCAGCTTTTGTCCCCGGGCGAATTGAATACGGAAAAATGTGCATAGATGAAAAATCGCATTTCTCAATAAACTCCAGAGTCTCGTGATGCTCTTCTTCTGTTTCACCCGGAAATCCGGTAATCAAATCTGCTGTAAGCGCACAATCAGGATAGAATTTCCGCAAAAGCGCAGTAACAGAAAAGAACTCTCGTGTTGTATATTTTCGCCTCATGGCGTTAAGTGTCGCATCTGACCCGCTTTGAAGAGACAGGTGGAAGTGAGCACACACATTCTTTAAATTATATAACCTGTTACAAAACTCTTCTGTGACAATTGTCGGCTCCAAAGAACCCAGTCTTATTCTCAAATCCGGAACTGCCAAGGCTACCGCCTGAATAACATCAATTAAGCCGGTTCCATCTCTGAAATCCTTCCCGTATGAAGCTATTTCAATTCCGGTAATAACAATTTCTTTAAATCCCTGTGCAGCAAGTTCCTTCGCCTGTTTCACCGCGTCTTTCATCAGAAGGCTTCGCACCCTGCCTCTGGCATACGGAATTATGCAATAGGAGCAGAAGTTGTCACAGCCGTCCTGAATCTTCAACATGGCTCTGGTTCTGCCGTCCACGGCACCGGCTGGAAGCTGTTCAAATGCCATGCGCTTAAAAGGATCGTCTATATTTTCAACTTGCTGACGTGAGGAAAGCGCGGCTTCCAAATCATCAATCAGCTTCATTTTATCCCCGGTACCATATATAATATCAGCATCAAGATTTCTTGCTTCATCCGGGCTGACCTGAGAGAAGCATCCGCAGACAACTACAACAGCGCCAGGGTTCTCCTGTCTGATGCGGCGCACAGCCTGCCGCGATTTTCTCCCGCTTTCAGCAGTTACCGCGCAGGTATTGACAATTACAGCATCCGCCTCAGATTTTACGCTGCTATGTCCGCGTTCCTGCAAAATGGCATCTATTGCCTGTGTCTCATATTGGTTGACCTTACAGCCCAGTGTTGTTATTGAGTATTTCATAGTTCTTGTGTTTCTCCGAAGTTTCGATTATAATTTTTCTGATATAGTATTATTAGGAGCAATAAATATGCAAATTTATTTAGATAATGCCGCAACAACAAGAGTATGTGATGAAGCGGCTGAAAAAGCAGTTGAAATAATGACAAGTGTGTATGGCAACCCGAGTTCAACACACACTTTAGGCCGGATGGCAAGAGATGAGCTCAGTGCAGCAAGAGCCAGAATAGCAAAGGCGCTTTCTGCTAATAACAATGAGATTCACTTTACCTCCGGCGGCACAGAGAGTAATAACTGGGCCATCCTTGAAGGTGTAAAAATCGCTTCACGTCACGGAAAGCATGTTATCAGTTCAAACGCTGAGCATGACTCTGTGCGAAAATCAATACAGGAACTCGAATCACGTGGTTATGAGATCACATGGCTAAATCCTGACAAATCCGGTGCGATAAGTATTGAAGATTTTTCGGCGGCAGTAAGAGCGGATACCGTTTTTGCATCTCTTATGCTTGTAAATAATGAAACTGGTGCCATTAGCGACATTACTGCCATGTCCGCTTGTCTGAAAGCTAAAAATCCCGCAGCGGTTTTTCACACTGATGCTGTGCAGGGGTTTATAAAAACAGAATTCTCTCCCAAAAAGCTGGGTGCAGATCTTCTCAGCATCAGCGGGCACAAAATTCATGCTCCGAAGGGCATCGGCGCACTTTATATTAAAAGCGGCATCAGAATTCCTGCCATGCTTCATGGCGGAAGTCAGGAAAACGGTAAACGCGCCGGTACAGAGGCTCTGCCTCTGATTGGAGCCTTTGGCATAGCGGCTGAGCTAGGTAAAAATCAATTTAAGTGCTCAGTAAAACACATGTGTGAATTGAAAAACCATGCAATTACCCGTCTTGTGGCTGAAAACCCAAATCTGCTTGTGCTTGGCGGTGGTGCTCCTCATATATTAAGTATTTCCCT
>JGI994J12354_10001014_pt1 | contig 28560 bp, 26 predicted proteins | sample IntmicLarv3ML3BL_FD_12354 | JGI IMG/M metagenome (IMG submission 12354) | reverse complement strand
CACAATCTTTATTACATAAGTTTGGGCAAATTCAAAATCGAAAATATGTTTCTTCATGTGAATATTTTGAAGCAGTATATACTAAAGAAAATTATCTTGTAGATAGAAAATTTAGTGCAAGGAATATGGGAACATATAATTATTATGGTCCATCTCAACCAGATTTACATACAAAGTATGATGTAAAAACTTGGGTGAATTGGAAGAATGTTAGTAAATATAAGGGGAAAAGGCAAAGAGGAGTTGAAGAACATTATAATAAGGAATTATCTATATCCAAAAATCAAGCTGGAAAAATAAAAGGATATTAGGAAATTGAGATGGAGGAAATATATTATGACTGCATTATTTATTCTATTAGGTTTTATTAATTGCATTTTGATAATTGCAACAACATTGGGTGTTTTTGATTTTTTTGGACTGTCCGATAACATAGGAATGACAATTACAGGATTTACAAGTAAAACTTTTGGACCATATTATTTTGACTCGAAAATTGCACATGTAGTTTCACTTATGGCTATAATCGGATTAATAGTTTTATTTATAAAAAAAGAAATAGGTATATTAAAACTATTATTGGGGATATTAGTAAATATTATTTGGATGATATACTATAAATTAGTATTAATGAATTAATTATAACCTTATTTGATGTAGATATTATTGAAATAACTAGAAAGATATTTTGGTAATAATTATGTTTTTGATTGTAATTATAAGAATGAATCTTTTAATAAATAAAATTTCCTATAAATAGTATCTGGCTAAGCTGTTAATTGGTCAATGTTATAGTTAGAAAGCATACGAATAACATATTGATGTAGAATAAAAAGGTGAAAAATCTATTTATAATGTAGGCTATTACTACTTAGAAAGTGATAGCCTACAAGTGAATATATATATAACTAATTTATAATTAAACGGAGTAGCCACAAACTATATATAAGATACAGGAGGGAAAAATCTATTAAAAATAATAAGAATGGGGCTGCATTTATGAATTATGGAAATTCCAAGAATCACCCACAAGTTCCACATGAACATATCTGGACTGATGGCATACGAAAATAGGAGAGGAATAAATTATGAAAGGATTAATATTGCAAGAACTCCCTAGAGGGTATTTTACAAATATGAAAGATGTTTTTACTCTTATGAATAATAATCAAAAAAATTATAATTGGCTTATAAGCAGTTATGAATGTAATCATTATCCATCAAGGCTAATTCAGGCTAATAAAGAATATATTTTTATTGATGGAAAATTGTTAACATCAGTAATAGAAGAAAATGATATTCAATTTATATGGGGAGTATTCACAGGTTTTAAACAATATATAGATTTAGCAGAAATTCTTCGTGAACCGTTACCATATGCGAATGAGAATATAGCATTATGGGTGAATAACATAACTATGCAACATTCCTTAGCTGACATAGAAATTATATCATGGGATTCTAGTGAATTATTGTTGTTATCAAAATCAAATCAGATAGTTGATGATTTGATGAAATTATATCCTAAATATAAAAAGTTATTATATTATAACTTAAAATGAGTATTTGAGTATCATGGTAAAATTATGTATATTGATTAATTAGTTTGCGATGTAGAAGTAGAATAAATAATAAAAGTAACCTATATTTTATTTTTTAGACAGTAATTTTAATTTGATACATAAAAATGTATTTTTTCCTATTGCCAGTAAAAATAATAGACCCAGACAACATAATAACCACATATGTATACAACGAACACAATGAAATAATAATAATCCAGATAACAGACGGAGGAATCATAAGTACAGAAAGAACCATGTATGATAATATGGGGAGAAAAGTAAAAATAGCTACACCCTTAGAATATAGAGAATTATCAGAAAATCTAAACACAGATAATTACACAGGAAGGGGAACTACATATGAATATGACAGCATAGGAAATCTAATAATCATAACCAATTCACAAGGAGAAATCATTAACTATGCATAGGGAAAACTGCAAGTTATAAGTACCATATTTGAATGAAATTTATATACGATAAAAACAAACATCGATGACAAAGCAGGAAATCAAGTATACTCTTCAGATATATTATAAGTTTCAATTAATTCTATTTCACTAGACGATAGTATTGGCAATTGATTATTATTTTTACAAATATATAAATATTCAATAGATATATTTAAAAATTTAGAAATTAATATTGGAAGAACCTCAATATACATGATAGTTAATAACTTGATTTATGATAAAGCAGGAAGTAAGTAGTTTATAATGTGTTAATAGCATGTTATAATATTATACATAATTGATAAATAGACTTGTGAGGTAATAAAGTGGAAAACCATAATGAGGTGGAACAGTATATATATATAGGTGATAAAAGGTTACAATATGGATACACAACAGGTTCTTGTGCTGCTTGTGCAGCCAAGGCAGCAGCATATATGTTACTTTTCGGTGAAGAAGTGGAAACTATTTCATTACATACTCCCAAGGGAATTAAAATATATATAGATATATTAGATATTTACCAAAATTTAGATATAGTAAAATGTGCAGTTAAAAAAAATTCTGGTGATGATCCAGATGTAACTAATGGCATATTAATATATGCCAGTATCAGTAAAGTGATAGAGAATACAAATATTAATAAATATAGATATGAGGAAGAGGGGATTACACTTACCTTGTCATCTGGTTTGGGGGTTGGAGTAGTAACTAAGTTAGGCTTGTCATCTCCTGTGGGTTATCCTGCTATAAATGAAATCCCTAGAAAAATGATTTTTAAAGAGGTTGTAAGTGTATGTAAGAAATTTAATTTTAAGGGTGAATTAGAGATAAAAATATATGTTCCAAATGGCAAAGAAATTGCTAAAAAGACATTTAATGAGAGATTAGGAATAATAGGAGGGATATCGATTTTAGGGACTTCAGGAATTATAGAGCCTATGAGTGAAAAAGCATTAGTAGAAACTATTAGGATAGAGATGAAACAGCAAATTAGTGAGGGCTTTGACACTATACTTATGACACCAGGAAATTATGGTTCAAATTTCACAAAAACAGAATTTAATACCTCTATAAAACGAGGAGTCAAGTGCAGTAATTATATAGGTGAATCTATAAGAATTGCCAGACAATTGGGTATAACTCATTTGATTTTAATAGGGCATATAGGAAAGTTGATAAAGTTAGCAATAGGAGCAGAAAATACACATTCTAAATATGGTGATGGCCGTATGGAAATTATGTCATCATATGCAGCACTTTGCGGTGCTGATTCAAATATTGTTAAATCTATAATGGAGGCGGTTACTACAGAGGCGGGAATAGCTGTATTGGAAAAACATGGTTTTAAAGATGAGGTTATGGAAAAAATATCGTTAAAGATATTTGAAAAAATTAGAAACATAGCAGGCGAAAGTATGAATATTGAGTGTGTAGTGTTTGCAAATACTGTAGGAATTGTAGGCATAACAAATGGTGCTAGAGATATGATAGGTAAATGGAAAAATGTAAATGAGGGAGATTTATGATGAAGGCAGTTTTATATGGAATAGGTGTAGGACCAGGAGATTCTGAATTAATGACATTAAAGGCAATTAATACAATAAAAAATTGTGATGTTATAGCTATTCCTTCTGAAAATATAGAAAGTTGTGTGGCATATAATATTGCTAAGGGAGCAGTGGCGGAAATTGTAAATAAAGATATTCTTAAAGTACATATGCCTATGACTAAGGATAAGACAATTCTTTTGGAAAGTCACAATAAAGGTTGTGATATTATATGTGAGCAGTTAAATAAAGGCAAGAAAGTGGGATTTTTAACATTAGGTGATCCAACTATTTACTCTACTTACATGTATATACATAAATTGGTTAAAGAAAAAGGATACACAGTTTGTATTGTAAATGGTATCCCTTCTTTTATAGCAGTAGCGGCTAAGTTAGATATATCACTTGCAGAAAATAAGGAAGAGCTTCATATAATACCAGCTACATATGCTGAGGAAATTGGAGATTATAAGGGTACTACAGTTCTTATGAAAAGCGGTAAAAAGATTGCTGAGATTAAAAAGATGTTAGAAGAAAAAACATCAGGTCAAAATATAGTTAAAAGTTTTGAGGGTATGATAGAAAATTGTACTATGGATAATGAAAAAATTACTTTGCAGGTAGAAGATATTGATGAATTATCAGGATACTATTCAACTATTATATTAAAGTCACGAAATTAGATAAAATATCATTGATTATATATTTAACCTAAAATTGCCGAAATAATTAAGTTATAAAGTATTAAAGTGTGAAATAATAGATAAAAAATGATAACATAAATAGTTATCATATAAAAAGTTCAAAATATATAAAATACACTGTAAAATATTAAGAAGCATTAAAACATAGAATAATAGATAAAAAAACGATAACATAAATAGTTATTATATAAAAAGTACAAAGTATATAAAATATACTGTAAAATATTAAGAAGTATGAAAGTATGAAAGGATAGATTAATGGTAAACTTTGTTGGAGCAGGACCAGGAGCAATAGATTTAATTACAGTTAGAGGAATGAAACTAATTGCAGAAGCTGATGTCATCATTTATGCAGGTTCTTTAGTAAATCCAGAAATTCTAAGTTATAAAAAAGATAATGCAGTAGTATATAATAGTGCATATATGACATTGGAAGAAGTAATAGAGATTATAAATATAGCAGAAAAAAAGAGACAAAATACTGTTAGGCTTCATACAGGTGATCCTGCATTTTATGGTGCAATAAGGGAACAAATGGATATTTTAGAAGAATTAGGTATTGAATATAAAATATGTCCAGGAGTTAGTTCGATGTCAGGAGCGGCAGCGTCACTTAAAGCAGAATATACACTGCCGGGGGTTTCTCAGACTGTTATAGTATCAAGAATGGAAGGCAAAACTGCCGTTCCAGATTCCATGAGTATCGAAAAATTAGCAGGGCATAAGGCAACAATGGTTATATTTCTTAGCACAGGCTTGTTAAAAGAACTGACAGTATCTCTTTTAAAAGGCGGATGTTCCCCAAAGACAAAAGCAGCTATTGTGTACAAAGCCACATGGCATGATGAAAAAATTATTTATTGTACTATTGATACTTTAGAACAAAGTGCAAAAGAAAATAGTATAACTAAAACAGCATTGATATTAGTAGGTGAATTTTTGGGAAATGTATATGATAGGTCAGAACTTTATAATCCTAGTTTTTCAACAGAATTTAGAGACGCCAATATACAAAAGTGATATAATTTATTTATAAAGCAGAAAGCAATGGAGGGATATGGGAAGTGAAAGTATATATCATTTCATTCACAGAATATGGGAAAAAGTTATCAAACATGATAAAAAAAATACTAACCTTACATAACCATGAGATTTGCAGTGATTTTGCAGAAGTTTCATTTAAAGAAAAATGTAAAACAGCTTTTAACAATGGAGAAGCTATTATATTTATAGGAGCAATAGGTATAGCAGTCAGAGGAATTGCGCCATATTTACAGGACAAAATTACAGACCCAGCAGTAATAGTAGTAGACGATATAGGCAGAAATGTAATTCCGATTCTCGGAGGACATTATGGCGGTGCTAATGAGCTGGCTATTGTAATATCAAATGGGTTATTAGAAAATAATATTTTATCAACTTCAATTATTACAACCTCTACGGATATACATAATGTATTTGCAGTAGATGTATGGGCAAGAAAGAATGAATTTATTATATTAAATAAAGATATGATAAAAGTTATATCGGGTACATTGTTAAAAGAGCAGAAAGTAATGATGTATACAAAATTTGGTATAGATACTCCTTTACCTAAGGGGATAATCTTAGAAAATATGAACAATATATCAGATATTAAATCAGATGTAATCTTAGAAAAGAAAGATATACTTTATAGTAATATTTTAGGCTCAAAGAAAGATAAGATTTATCGCAATAAGCATAAATTATTACATGTAGACAAAGTCGTTAAAAATGTAGGAATAAATATAAGTATTTATAAAAATAAACATTATGAAAATTCATTAAATATAGTTCCGCAGATAATATCTGTAGGTATAGGGTGCAGACAGGGAATTGACAGTGTAACTATTAAAGATGTTTTGTTTGAAGTACTTGATAAGTATAACATATTAAAACAGGCAATATTTCAAATAAGCAGTATAGATTTAAAAAAGAATGAAATAGGTATTATTGATATATGCAATGAATTAAAGGTTCCTTTCATTACATATAGTTCAGAAAAACTAATGCAGATAGAAGCAAGATTTACATGTTCGAATTTTGTTATGAAAACTACAGGGGTAGATTGTGTATGTGAAAGAAGCGCAGTAATGCCATTATTTGAAAAAGGTATAGAATATAAGCAATTAGTTTCAAAATATGCTAAAAATGGAGTAACAATAGCATTAGCCGAAAAATTGATTAGGTTAGAGTTTTAAAATATAATAAAATTAATAGCAAATGGAGATAGACTAGATTGAATAATATAATAGAGAAAAAAAATAAAAAACTATATGTTATTGGTTTGGGGCCGGGAGCGTATGAAGATATGACTATTAGAGCTGTTAAGGCTCTAAATACGAGTGAGATTATAATAGGTTATACTGTTTATATAGATTTAATTAAAGAATATTTTATAGGTAAAGAATACTTAACTACTCCAATGAAAAAAGAAGTAGAAAGATGTGAAATGGCACTTGTTAAAGCAAATGAGGGGCATATATGTTCTATGATTTGCAGCGGAGACAGCGGCATTTATGGAATGGCAGGACTTGTACTTGAACTATCAGACAGATATCCTGAAGTAAATGTGGAAATTATCTCAGGGGTTACGGCGGCAAGTGCAGGTGCTGCGGTGCTTGGAGCACCAATTATGCATGATTTTGCAGTAATTAGTATGAGTGATTTACTTACACCAATAGAAACTATAGAAAAAAGGCTGCATAATGCAGCAGAGGCTAATTTTGTCATTGCTATTTATAATCCTGTTAGTAAAAAAAGACATAATTACCTTAAAAAGGCTTGTGAAATAATTCTTAAATACAGAAGCGGAAATACAGTGTGCGGAGTGGTTAGAAATATTGGAAGAATTGGCGAAAAGGCAGAGGTTATGACTCTATTGGAACTTAAAGATTTTCAGGCAGATATGTTTACAACTGTCTTTATAGGAAATGAAGATACTAAAAATATAGCTGGTAAAATGGTTACTCCAAGGGGGTATAAAGATGTATGATTATAAATTTTTGGTTTTTGGAGGTACAACAGAAGGCAGATTAATGGTAGAGTACCTAGCAAGTAAAAATGTATTGATAGATGTATATGTAGTGACGAAATATGGGGGGGCATTACTTCCTCAGAATGAAAATATAAGAGTTTATACTGAGCGTTTAGATGCTGATGCTATGATAGAAGTTATGACTAACGGCAGTTATAATATGGTTATAGACGCAACTCATCCATATGCTAAAGATGCAACTAAAAATATAGTAAGTGCATGTATAAATAGCAGAATGGAATATACTAGACTTTTAAGAGATAAGTCAAAATTTGCGGAAAATGATAATATATTTATAGTGGATACACCACATGAAGCTATAGAATTACTTAATAAATCAGAAGGAAAAATTTTATTTACTACAGGAAGTAAGGATTTAAAAATATACGCTGAGGGGATAAATGATAAAGAAAGAATATATGCTCGGATTTTACCAGTTTCAGAGTCATTAAAACTTGCAGAGGAAAGTGGGATAAAAGCAGATAAAATAATCTGTATGCAAGGTCCTTTTTCATTTGAAATGAACCATATTATGCTTTGTGAAATTGGTGCTAAATTTATGGTTACAAAAGAAGCAGGAGCAGTTGGGGGATTTTTAGAAAAGATAGAAGCAGCTAAAAGAGCTGGGATAATCACTATTGTTATAGGCAGAGTGCCAGAGGAAGAGGGCTTGTCATTTGATGCTGTTAAATATATGTTAAGTCAAAGATATTTTCCAGAAGATAAAGGAATAAAAAGAGAAATATATATTATAGGAATAGGAATGGGCAATCCTAATAATTTAACTATAGAGGCTAAGAAATATATTGAGGAGTCACAAGTAATAATTGGTGCAAGACGTATTGTGGAAGCTGTTTGTGAATATAAGAAACCTAATCATATTGCATATGCGGCAGACGATATATTAGAATATGTAAATAAAAATATACAATATGAGAAAATAGCGGTAGTATTTTCAGGTGATATAGGATTTTACAGCGGAGCAAAACATTTAATACCATTATTAAGTGAATTTAAAACATATATGGTTGCAGGAATATCTTCATTGGAATATTTATCGTCTAAACTAAGAATGCCATGGGAAGATATTAAGTGTGTAAGTATTCATGGAAGAGTAATAAATTTAATGAATTATGTACATAAAAATAGAAGAGTATTTGTACTTCTTGATGAAAAACATAATGTCAGATATGTATGTAAAACTTTAATTGACAGTAAAATGGAAAATATAAAAATGTATGTAGGTGAGAGGTTATCTTACGCTGATGAAAGAGTAATGTCTGGGACTCCGGAAGAATTATATGATTTAGAATTTAATAAAAATTCGGTAGTTATAATAGAAAATACGGGTTTAATTTTAGGTATTTCAGATAGAGAGTATGAAACATCATCATCAAGTATTGCTGATTCAGAATTTATTAGAGGCAAAGTTCCAATGACTAAGGCTGAAATTAGGACAATTATTATTTCAAAGCTTAAAATGTCAAGAAATTCGGTAGTATATGATATTGGTGCAGGAACTGGTTCAGTTACATTAGAAAGTGCTCTTCAGGCGGATAAAGGGCAAGTTTTTGCATTTGAGAAAAATCCAGAGGGTATAGAGTTAATAAAGAAAAATCTTGCTAAGTTTGAAATTTCAAATGTAACTGTAGTAGAAGGTAATGCAGAAGAACAAATAAGTAAATTTATAAATCCTACACATGCTTTTATTGGCGGAACAGATGGGAAACTGTCAGATATTTTAGATATATTATGGAGCAAAAACCCTATAATGAGAATTGTAGTTACGGCAATAACCTTAGAAACACAAGCAACATTACTTAAATACATTGAAATGCATTCAGATATAAGTGCAGAAATTGTACAGGTGGCAGTAACAAATATTAATAAAATGGGAAAATATCACATGCCTTTTGCAGGAAATCCTGTTATGATAATTACCTTATGTAAAGAGAAGATTGATTAATAATAAAAAGTTATATTGTGTAAATTTTTTACAATACGATAAGAAAGTATTATTAAATGTAATTTTGAAATAGTATAGGTAAATTTAATATGAAAAAATATAAATCATCAAAAGCAGTTATGATTACAGCCGTATCCAGCGGAAGCGGTAAAACTATGATAACATGTGCCCTTTTATGGGCATTGAAGAGAAACAGGCAATTAAAGCCTGTTTCATTTAAGTGTGGCCCTGATTATATTGACCCTATGTTTCATAAGAGTATAATAGGTATTCCATCGTTAAATTTAGATGCATTTTTTATGAAAAAAGAAGAATTAATAGAGGTATTTGCCAGATATTCAACTGAACAAGATATAGCAGTAATTGAAGGTGTAATGGGGTATTATGACGGAATTGCAGGAAATACTGATATAGCTAGTTCTTATGAGGTAGCAGATATACTTAATATACCAGCAATATTAGTGGTAGATACTAAAGGAATGAGCCTTACAACAGCAGCAATTATAAAAGGAATAAAAGAATATAAGGAAAATAGTCATATTAAAGGTGTTATACTAAATAGAACCTCTAAAATGATTTATGATAGATTAAATACTATTATAGAAGCAGAATTAGGAATTAAAGTTTTAGGATATATGCCTGATATAGAAGAATTTAATTTTGACAGCAGACATTTAGGTTTGGTACAGCCAAATGAAGTTGTTGATATAGAGAAAAAACTTGAAAAAATATCAGAAGTATTTGAAAAATGTGTAGATATATCGGCAATTATAGAGCTGGCAAAAGAGGCGGGAAAGCATACTGTTGATGTAGAAAATATATATCAGTTTTCTGATAATTTAGTTGATAATAATGTAGAGAATAATCAATTAATTAAGGTAGCATATGCCTTTGATAAAGCATTTTCATTTTACTATGAAGAAAATTTTAGATTATTTAGGGAAATGAATATAGAATTAATTCCATTTTCGCCTCTTATAGATAAAACTTTACCTAGCGGTATTGCAGGCTTATTGATAGGCGGCGGCTATCCAGAGATTTATGCAAAAGAGTTATCTTTAAATAGTACTATGCTAAATTCAATTAAGAAAATGTTAGATTTTGGTTTACCTTGTATTGCAGAATGCGGCGGTTTTATGTATTTACATAGTGAACTTGAAAGTACAAACGGTAAATTTTATAAAATGGTAGATGTGATTAATGGTAAAGCATATAATAAAAAACAACTTGGCAGGTTTGGATATATTACATTAAAAGCAGAAACAAATAATATGCTTTGTAATATAGGTGAAGAAATAAAAGCACATGAATTTCATTATTGGGAAAGTGAAAATAATGGTAATACTTTTATGGCATATAAACCTATGAGTGAACGGAAATGGGAATGTATAGTTAGTAATGAACATTTATTTGCAGGTTATCCGCATCTATACTTATCATCAAACAAAAACTTTGTGATAAACTTTGTAAAAAAAAGTAAAATATTTCTAAGTGAAATGGAAAAAGTAAAATCATAAATAGCGGGGCAAAATTATGTTAAGTGAAATTATTTTAGAAATAGAGAAAAGAGATAATCAAAGGAATATTAAGATTAGAGAATATGCATATAATAAGTGGAACAGTATTGCAAAGCCTATACATGGTTTGGGTGAGTTTGAAGATATCATTATGAAGATTGCAGGAATACAAAATAATATTAATGTAGATATTTCTAAGCGGGCAGTAGTTATCTTTTGTTCAGACAATGGAATAGTATCCGAAGGTGTTAGTCAAGCAGGAATGGAAATAACGGGTATTGTAGCTAAAAATATTACTTATGGAAGTGCAAGTATATGTCATATGGCAGAAAAAGCAAGTGTTGATTGTATACCAGTAGATATTGGAATTGCAGAACAATTGACAGACTGCGGAAGTAAATATCCAATAATAGAACATGTAATAAGAAGATGTACAGGAAATATTGCCAGAGAAGAATCTATGACAATTATGGAAGCAAATGATGCTATATTAGTTGGTATAAAATTGGTTGAAGATTTAAAGAATAAGGGATGTAAGTTAATTGCAACAGGTGAAATGGGTATAGGAAATACTGCTGTCAGCAGTGCTTTAGCCGCAATAATGACAGGTGAAGATGTAGCTGCTGTAACTGGAAAAGGAGCAGGCGGCTCATTAGAAATGTATCAAAGAAAAATAAAGGTGTTAAAAACTGTAGTTAGCAGACTGGAAAAAACCAGACAATTATTTGAAAGTCAAATTAGCGGTAAATATAATGAAAGAATTGAAGTTATTTTAGAATTATTATCTAAGGCAGGGGGATTGGATATTGCTGGTATGGTAGGTCTTTATTTAGGAGGAGCATTATATGGAATACCAGTTATAACAGATGGATTTATATCAAATGTAGCGGCACTTATGGCTATAAATTTGTGCAGTGAATGTAAAAATATAATAATAGCATCGCATACTTCAGCAGAACCAGCAGCTAAAATAATTTTAGAAAAAATTGGAATAAAAGCAGTAATAAATGCCAATATGTGCTTAGGTGAGGGAACAGGAGCATTAATGATATTGCCGCTTTTAGATATGGCACTTGCAGTATATAATAATATGAGTACTTTTGAAGATATTGAAATTGATAGTTATACAGTATATTAGAAGTAGGTGATACTATGTTTATTTTGGTAATAGGTGGTGCTGCAAGCGGAAAATCAGAATATGCAGAAAACTTAGCAATAAATTTATGTAATAAAGAAAAGATATATGTAGCAACAATGCAGCCTTTTGGAGAAATTGCTAAGGAAAAGATAAAACGTCATAAAGAACTAAGAAAACATAAGGGATTTAAGACTGTTGAAAAGTTTAATAATTTACATGGAATTTTACAAAAAGACTTACAGGGAACAGTTTTAGTAGAATGTATGTCTAATTTAATGGCAAATGAAATGTATAATTATAATAATGAAAATAGTAAATTAAAAAAAATAAATCCAGTAAAAAAAATTATTAATGATATACAATATATACAGAAAAATAGCCAAAATATAATAGTAGTAACAAGTGAGGTCTTTTCAGATGGTATAAAATATGATGAGTTTACTAATAAGTACATTGAAAATTTAGCAAAGCTAAATATAGAACTTGCAAATTTATGTGATAAAATGGTGGAGGTAATATATTCAATACCGATAGAAATAAAAAGTAAAGGCAGACAAAATTAAGTATAAATATGTTAAAGATATATAAGTTTGGTGGTAAAAATAAAAAATACAAAGATTTTCAACAAAAATAAAATCAGTAATAAAATTATATGCATTGGAGGATAAAATGTTTATTCGTTCATTTATAATAGCTTTTTCCATGTATTCTAAATTTCCTATGCCAAGATGTAAATGGGAAGATAAATCAATGCAATATGTATTTTGCTTTTTTCCTTTTATAGGGGCAGTATTAGGAGGAATAAGCTTAATTATATATACATTTTTATCAAAATATGATATAGGAGTTGGTTTAACTGCGGCAATAATGACGGTAATTCCTATTGTGATAACTGGCGGAATTCATATGGATGGATTTTTAGATACAGTAGATGCAATTAGTTCGTATAAGAGCCGTGAAGAAAAACTTGAAATACTAAAAGACCCACATGCAGGTGCTTTTGCTATTGTATTTGTGGTATTATATTTTGTATTAACATATGGGGCATGGACAGAAGTAAAAAGCAGTAATGTGCCAATTATTGCTCAAGGTTATATATTATCTCGTTGTTTTAGCGGGATATCTGTTATATGTTTTCCTAATGCTAAAAAGGTAGGAACTATAGTTGATTTTAAGAAAAAATCAAGTACCAAAGCAGTAAGCATTTTATTAGTATTTATGATTTTAATAATAAGTGCATTTATGGGAATAGTTGGAGGGGTACTAGGTATAATTTCAGCACTATCAACATTGTTAGTATTTATATATTATTATTTTATGTCTAAAAAAGAATTTGGCGGTATTACCGGAGATTTAGCAGGTTGGTTTTTACAGATTGCTGAACTTATAATTTTATTAGTGATAGCTATATTTGGGAGAGTTAATTAATATGATACTTATAGTGGGCGGAGTGTTTCAAGGTAAACAAGAATATGCTGAAAATTTGGTATTAGAAAAAGGTTTTGATAATAATGTAAATATTTGGTTGGGAATAAATCGACTGGTTATGAGTTATTTAAAAAGTGGATTAGACACTAAAAATAAAGAAAAGAATTTGATAAATAATAATGATACTTACATGATTGAAGCTATTAAGAAAATTATAAATGAAGAAATGAGTAAGTCTAAAAATTGTATAATTATAGCTGATGAAGCAGGTATGGGAATTGTACCAATAGCAAAATTAGAGATGGATTATAGAGAAGTGTTAGGGCGTCTGTTATGTGATTTGGCAAAGCAGGCTGATGAAGTTTATAGGGTGGTCTGTGGTATAGGTCAGCGTATAAAATAGGGTAAGGATAAGATAATTATGCAAATATATTTAATTAGACATGGTAAAACTAAGGGGAATATAGAACGAAGATATGTGGGAAGTACTGATGAGAATCTTTGCAGTATTGGAATATCAGAACTTAAAAAAATAAAGTACCCTAAGGTTGATTATATACTTTGCAGTCCAATGAAAAGATGCTTGGAAACTGCTGACATTATATATTCAGATACTAATAGACTTAATTATAAAGAAATGGAACTGCTTAAAGAAATTGATTTTGGTAAGTTTGAAAATAAAACTTATGAAGAGTTAAAGGGGAATAAAGATTACTGTTTGTGGCTAAAATCAGTGGGAGAAAATGGAAGTACAGGTGAAAGCAAAACTGAATTTATCAGCAGGTGTGTAATTGGTTTCAAAAATATTGTGGAGAAACTGTTAGATTTAGAAAATAAAAAAGGCAGTGAATTAAGTATAGCCTTGATAGTGCATGGTGGTACTATAATGGCAATTCTTTCAGAATTAGCAAAAATAGAGCGTGAATATTATGATTGGCAAGTAGAAAATGCTTGTTTTTATAAGACTAATGTAAATCAGAAGTGTTTTGTTAGGAACTATAGATTTTTGGAAATGGATTAAAGTTGATATGGAGTAAAAAGTAAGTAATACTGTAAAGTAGCAACATGTTAAATTAACGCAAAATATAATAAATAAAAATGTATTGACATAAATTATATGTGAAAAAAAGAAAAGTATAGAATTATAAAGTAGTATAAGGGGATATTAAATAAAATATTAATATCGTAAATTAATGCAAAATATAATAAATAAAAATGTATTGACATAAATTAATGTGAAAAAAGAAAAGTATAGAATTATAAAGTAGTATAAGGTGATATTGAATAAAATATTAATATCGTAAATCAACACAAAATATAATAAATAAAAATGTATTGACATAAATTAATGTGAAAAAAAGAAAAGTATAGAATTATAAAGTAGTATAAGGGGATATTAAATAAAATATTAATATCGTAAATTAATGCAAAATATAATAAATAAAAATGTATTGATATAAATTAATGTAAAAAGGAAAAGTATAGAATTATAAAGGTAGTAAGGTGATATTAAATAAAATATTGATATCGTAAATAAATGCAAAATACTATAATGAATATATATAAATATAAAGCAATAATAAGAAAAAGCAGGCAGTATAGGTAATAAAAGTGATAATAACAATAAAGGAGCAGAAATCATGTTTAACATATACATATTAATGGCAGCGGTAGTGTTAGATATAATGCTTGGTGATCCGCATAATATGCCACATCCTATTAGATTTATTGGAAATGGCATTATTTTTTTTGAAAAACTATTAAGAAAAATTTTTCAAAAAACTGAAAAAGGTGAATTATTTGGCGGTTTATTGTTGGTTGTAATAATAGGATTTTTAACTGCAATATTTACATCGGCTATTTTATGGTGTTCAAAATTAATAAATATGAAAGTTTATTACGCAGTAAATATATGGCTTTGTTATAGAATTATTGCCATGAAGTCATTAAAAAAAGAGAGCATGAAAGTATATAATGCAATTAAAAAGGACGATTTAGAGGGAGGGCGTATTGCAGTATCTATGATTGTTGGCAGAGATACAAAAAATTTAGATAAAAATGGTATAATTAAGGCGGCTATAGAAACTGTAGCAGAAAACACTTCTGATGGTGTTATAGCACCGCTGATATATATAATGATTGGCGGACCTGTTCTTGGATTTATATATAAAGCAATAAATACTATGGATTCTATGATTGGTTATAAAAATGAAAAATATTTATTTTTTGGAAGAGCAGCCGCAAAACTTGATGATGCTGTCAATTTTATTCCATCAAGAATAGCAGGAATATTAATGGTGGGAGCAGCGTTTTTAATTAGAATGAATGGCAAAAATGCTTGGAAAATATTTTTAAGAGATAGGAAAAAGCATAAAAGTCCAAATTCTGCACAAACAGAAGCAGCTTGTGCAGGTGCTTTAGGTGTAGAATTAGCAGGTAATGCTTGGTATTTTGGAAAGTTATATATAAAAGATAATATAGGTGATAAACTAAGAGAAATAGAAGCAGAAGATATAGTTAGAGTTAATAACTTAATGTATGTTAGTGTTTTTATGTTAATAATTTTAGCATTTTGTATTTACAAATTTTTATTTTAGAAAAAAGCACAATAGAGTTTCGCAAGCGAAACTCTCGCCTGCGGCGGTCGCAATTTGCAACATCTACATTGTACGCCGCAGTGTGCTCTACCAGAGTTTTTTTATGTAATAGAAAGCAATTTCCTATTACATAAAAAAGGAGTTTTGCTCCATAACCGAGATTTACTCAGCTATATTGCAAAACACCCTTTAATAAAAATATTAAAAATTGAGTTAATATTATTTTTTAAGAATATTAAAGTTATCTAAATTATATACATCATACCAAACCATTATTGTAATAACCGCCCAAATTCCACGAGATAAATCTTGTTTTCCGTTCTTATGTTCTTCAAGCATAGATAATACATATTTTTTATCAAAATAATTATCCATTTTGGAAGTTTCAATAATATTTTTAGTCCAGTCATAAAGTTCATTTTTAAGCCAATGTTTAATGGGAACTGGAAATCCCAGTTTTTTACGGTTTAATACTTCCTCATGTAATATACCTTTAGCGGCTTTACGAAGAACATATTTAGTAGTACCATTAACCACCCTAAGGTTAGTAGGAATAAGTTTGGCTACCTCGAAAACCTCTTTATCAAGATAAGGGGTACGAAGTTCAAGACTAAAAGCCATGCTGGTTTTATCAGCATTAGGGAGTATATCACCAACTAACCAAGTTTTAATATCTACATACTGCATTCTGGTAATATCATCAAGGTGTTTTGAAGCCTCATAAAATGGAGCGGTAAGTTTTGTATATGGATAAGAATTATTATAATTAACCAATAACTTCCTTTTGCCCTCTTCAGTAAAGATTTTAGCATTACCTACAAAACGTTCTTCAAGTGGTGTAGTTCCGCGTTGTAAAAAACTTTTACCTTTCATTCCATGCGGCATAATATCAGAAACTCTGCTAAGTGCATTTAGAAGCGGTTTAGGAATGCCGTTAAACATTTTGAGTGAATTAGGTTCATTATAAATATTATATCCGCCAAAAAGTTCATCAGAACCCTCACCAGAAAGTGCGACTGTACATTGCTTTCTAGCAAGTTCAGCACAAAAAAATTGAGCAAGTGCTGCGGGGTCGGCAAGAGGGTCATCCATGTGCCAAATATATTTAGGGAAGTATTCCATAAACTCATTAGGTGTAATAACCTTTCTGTAGTTTTGTACACCTATATATTCAGAAGTTTCTTTAGCGAGGTCTATTTCACTATACCCCTCACGTTCAAAACCAACAGTAAAAGTTTTTAAATTTTTGTTATATTTATGAGCGATAGCAACAATTAAAGAAGAATCAATTCCACCAGATAAAAAAGAGCCAACAGTAACATCAGCAAACATATGCTTTTTAACACTGTCATGCAAGACTTCTCTAAGCATATCAACCGCATGTTCCTCAGATAAATCTTTATTTATGGCGAAATTTGGTTCCCAATATTTAAAGAATTGAAGTTCTTTGTTTTTTTCCTTAATAAAATAGCTTCCAGCTTCTACACGAGAAACCTCCTCGTAAAGAGTAAAAGGTTCAGGTACATACTGGAAAGTAAGGTAATGCTGCAATGCTTCTTGTGAAAGGGTTTTTTTGTTGAGTATTGGTTCAAAACATTTTTTTTCAGAAGCAAAGAAATATTCACCATTGCCAGCAGGCATATAATAAAATGGTTTAATTCCAAAATGATCTCTAGCACCATAAATTCTTTCATTGACACTGTCCCAAATAATGAAACCAAACATACCCCTAAGTTTATTAGCTACATCAGTACCATATTTTTTATAAGCAGCAAGTATAACTTCTGTATCAGTAGCAGTATTAAATGTATAATTGTCAGCTTTTAATTCCTCTCTAAGTTCATTATGGTTATAGATTTCACCATTAAAAACTATCCAATATTTTTCATCATCATAGGAAAGCGGCTGACTGCCGGCAGCAGATAAGTCGATAATACTTAAACGTTTAAATACCATTGAGATATAATTATTTTCATAAAAACCACCAGAATCAGGACCTCGATGTTCTATAAGGTCAGCCATTTCCTTAAGTTTTTCAGCAGATGTACAGCGTACACTAGGATTGTCATGTATATATGTAAGAAATCCACACATAGGATAAAAACCTCCAAAGTTTTTCAATTATAAGTATGTGATGTCAGCGAATAAAATTAGTTCTTTGACGAGGTTCTTCTGGCATTGGTACAGTTATTCCTAAAGAATTGCCTGCCTCTAAGCATTTTAATATCCAAGCCATATTTTCACCAATTCCTCGCATAGTTTGCAGTCCCTCAAGGTCATTGGTTACATCACTTGCAATACTGCCATGTACCATATTCCAATATTGAGAAGAAATAACAGGCATATTGTTAAGCATAAAATATCTATGAATTTGTGCTAATGTTGCAGTAGTTCCTGAACGTCTGGCACTTACTACCGCAGCCGCAGGTTTATAACTTACAATATTTTTGCCCATACCAAAAAATTTATCTAAAAATAATTTAGCAACAGCAGATATATCAGCATAATGAACAGGTGAACCAACCACCAGACCGTCGGATTCTTGCAATTTTGAAAGAGCTTCTTTAACTAGCATATTATCAACAAATTCTTCTCCGTCAATCTTTTTCAAAATAGCACCTGCATGAAAAATTTCGGTTTTAATGTTATTTTTAATTAATGTATCAGAAACTTCATTAAGTGCAGTATAGGTACAGCCTTTTTCATTAGGGCTTCCGTTTAAAAGTAATACTTTCATAAAGACACCTCCAAGTTAATATTAAAATATTATTCTAAGAATATTTTATTGCTTTAATAAGGTTAAGTCAAGCTAATAACTGTTTATAAGTGTGATTTTATTCTTAAAAAGAATATCCACTCTTTTAACAATGTACAAACATGGCTTGGAAACAATAGTTTTTAGTTCTGCTTTATTAATATCAATTATTTTGCTCAAGTGTATTTCAATTTAGTTTCTTAATAGAAAAAATGAAAAATGTAGAAGTTTAAAAGCTATTTGATATCAACTATGCATTTTTATATATTTTTCTTTATTTAAAGACCAAAGAGAGAACTGAAACATTGTACTAAGGAAGCTAATATTTTTAAAGTAATGACTTTTGATATGTTATATGCTATAATAAATTATAATTAAATACAATTAAGAATTAAAGATAGTATTTATTTTATAAATATATTAATGTTGAAATCATTAATTGACTGAGAAATTGATCATAATAAATATATGGTGGGGTTATGAAAAAAAATAGTATAAAGAATGGTGCTTTTATTAGAACAATGGCATTGTGTTTTATTTTTATAGTATTAAGTTTAATTTTCATTGGAATTATATTATTTGAAAATAGACAAAAGACAGAACAAAAATTAATAGATAACACAAAGCAGATACAAGTAGTAGCAACAGAAAAAATGAATACAAGTATACAAATCTTAAAAATAATGGCCAAAATTATTGAAGGACAAGAAGAATATGATACTGATAATGTAAAAGGCATATTACAAAGCTTCAATGGTAATGGCTTATTTGAGTTTTTTGGATATGGAAATATTGATGGAAGTTCTTATATGTTAGAAGTAGAAAGTGATGAATATATAGATTTTGATTTGTCTAAATATTATTTTTTTGAGGAGGCAATAGCAGGAGAAACTATTGTTTCAGGATTTATTGATGATGAATTATTTGGAAATAATGTGGGATATTATGTTATTCCTGTTAAAAATGAAGATGAAGTTGTTGGTTTTGTTTATGGAATTGTTACAGTTGAAGAGTTTAGAGATTTGTCGCTGTCATCAGTTTTTGCAGGGACGGGATTTTTTTGTATCTTAGATTCTGACGGGAATTTAACAAATAAAACGTTATATACTAGGACAGACTTATTAACAGCAAGTAATATTGAAGAATTGGCTAAATTCACTAATGTAGAGCGGATTGAATTTTATGCGGCATTAAAATCAAATGATAGGTCAGTTGTGAGATTTACTGGACCATTTGGTTCAATGATAGCATCAATTCATCCTTTAGGGGTTAATGATTGGCATGTAGTTGGTATTGTGTCGGAGTCAGTTATAAGTTCTAACTATGATGAAATTGCTATTGGAACAGTAGTTATAGTAATATTAGCATGTATTTTATTATTATATTTTATTTATCAGCAGGCATGTATTATGCAGGATAATAAAAATACTTTAGAAACATTGGCATATGTTGATGAACTTACAGGGTGTTCTAACTATAATAAATTTAAACTAGAAGCAGTGCAGTATATTAATAAAAACTCCGACAGTGAATTTGCACTATGGAGTCTTGATTTAAAAGATTTTAAAAATATTAACAGTGTATTTGGTTATGAATTTGGCGATATAATATTAAAGCAGATATCAAAAATTGTACAAACACATTCAGTTACTGAAAATATGAATTGCAGGGTTACAGCAGATAGATTTATTGGACTTAGTATGTATGAAAATAAAAATGAACTGGAGAAGTTAGCAAAAAAATTAATTGAAATAGTAAGTAATGAAGAGTTTGGAAATTATGGAACCGTACATATTGATCTCTCTGTTGGAATTTATTGTATTACAGAAAACTCAAAAAATAGAATAAATATACAAGAGATTGTAGATAATACATTTATGGCAATGAATGCTGCTAAACAAAATAACGGGAGTCAATACAAATTTTTTACAGATGAAATAAAAAATGCTAATTCAAGGGAACTTGGCTTATTATCTTCATATAAGAATGCTATGAAAAATGGTGAGTTTACTTTTTATATACAACCTAAGGTGGATATTCAAAATAAAAATGCTATTGTAGGCGGAGAGGTTTTGGCAAGATGGACAAAGGATAAGCATGAAATTATTTCGCCGACTGAATTTATACCACTATTTGAAAAAAAGGGAATTGTTGTAGATGTTGATAGATATATATTTGAGGAAGTATGCAGGTGGTATAGCGGATATCTCCTTAGAAATAATCCTCCGATTAATATTGCAATAAATGTATCAAGACTTGGTATTATTCAAAAGGATTTTGTGCAGTGGTATAGTAACATAAAGAAAAAATATGATATTCCTAATGGACTGTTAGAATTAGAGATTACTGAAAGTATATTTTTAGAAGATAGTTTTGCATTTGATAAAATTGTTGATGCTTTACATAAAGCAGGCTTTATTTGTACTATTGACGATTTTGGTGCTGGATATTCTTCACTGAATATTTTAAAAAATATTAATTTTGATATAATAAAACTTGATGCATTTTTCTTTAAAAAAGGTAATGATATTAATAGAGATAATGTTATTTTAGCAACATTTTTGAATATGGCTAAGAAACTTAATATTAAGACTGTTGCAGAAGCTATTGAATCTGAAGAACAAGTAAACTTTCTTAGGGAAATGGGTTGTAATATTATACAAGGATATGTCTTTTCAAAACCTATAGAAGTTAATAAGTTTGAAACTGTAATAAAAAATCATTTAATATAGAAACATATAGAATATTGTAGTTTTCATAAAACTAATATATTATTAAATATGTGAATTATTATTATATATATGTAAAATTATAAAAAATAAAGTAATATAATAAAAGAATATAGCAAGAGGAGATTGAATTATGAACAATAAGTTAAGAGTTGGAATTTTAGGTGCTACTGGTATGGTAGGTCAGAGATTCATTACATTGTTAGAAAACCATCCATGGTTTGAAGTAGTAACTTTGGCAGCTAGTCCACGTTCAGCAGGACAGACTTATGAAAATGCAGTAGGTGATAGATGGAAAATGGATACTGCTATTCCAGAAAATATAAAAAAACTCATTGTGAAAAATGTAAATGAAATTGAAAGTGTTGCTTTGGAGGTTGATTTTGTATTTAGTGCAGTAGATATGACTAAAGATGAAATAAAGAAAATTGAAGAGGATTATGCAAAAGCAGAAGTGCCAGTTGTATCTAATAATAGTGCACACCGCTGGACTCCTGATGTTCCTATGATTATTCCAGAGATAAATCCAGAACATACAGAAGTTATTAAATATCAAATGGAACGTCTTGGAACTAAACGTGGATTTATAGCAGTTAAACCTAATTGTTCTATACAAAGTTATACACCTGCACTTAATGCACTTAAAGAGTTTGGTCCTAAAATAGTAGTAGCTACAACTTATCAGGCGATATCTGGAGCAGGAAAAACATTTAAAGATTGGCCTGAAATGCTAGACAATGTTATTCCATTTATCGGCGGAGAAGAAGAAAAGAGTGAACAAGAGCCTCTAAAAATTTGGGGTAAGGTAGAAGATAAGATTATTAAAAAGGCAGTCAATCCTCTTATTACCACACAATGTATAAGAGTTCCTGTAAGTGATGGACATACTGCGGCAGTATTTGTTTCTTTTGAAAAGAAACCAACAAAAGAGCAAATTTTAAATGCATGGAAAAATTATAAGGGAATACCGCAATTAAAAGATTTTCCAAATGCACCAAAGCAATTTATTACTTATTTTGAAGAAGAAAATAGACCGCAGGCAAAGCTTGATAGAGATATTGAAAATGGATTTGGTATATCACTTGGCCGCCTTAGAGAAGATACTGTGTATGACTATAAATTTGTAGGTTTATCTCATAATACTGTAAGAGGTGCTGCTGGCGGGGCATTGCTAATGGCTGAACTATTAAAGTCTGAAGGGTATATAGTATCTAAAAATACTATCTAAGTTACTTTGTAATAAATTTATGATAACTTTTTTGATTTGAAAATAGGTTAAAGACTCTAAGATTGATGTCTTAGGGTTCTTTAATATATACAGATAAATATAAAAAAACAGGAGAAAAGACAATGAATAAGTTGGATTTAATTAGAAGTGAAATGATTAAGGCTATGAAAGAGAAAAATAAGGAAAGAAAAGATTCTTTGTCTGCACTTTTAGGTGTTTTAAAGAATGCAGAAATTGATAAGAAAGAAGCACTTACTGAGGAAGAGGCAAATGCAATTATAAAGAAAGAAATTAAACAAACACAGGAAACTTATGACACAGCGCCTGAAACTAGAGATGATATTAGATTAGAAGCTAGTGTACGTTTAGCAATATTTAAAGAGTTTGTACCTGAAGATATGAGTGCAGAGCAAATTGACGATGTTATTACAACAGTACTTAATATACTGGAAATAGTGAGTCCTGAAACGAAAGATAAAGGAAGAATAATGAAGGAGCTTATGCCAAGAATTAAAGGTAAGGCTGATGGAAAGTTAGTAAATGAATTATTAGGAAAGAGATTTAATTCATAATAATATATAATTGCTCTTTCTTTTTTGTGTAAAATTAGATATACTGTTTCTAGCATTTTAAACTAGGAGGATATTAAAAATGAGTCTCGGAACAAACAAGGAAATTACAGGCTACTTGCCAGATGAAAAACCAAGTAATGGGAAGTTGATTTTATTTGCACTTCAGCAAATATTGGTTATGTTTCCCGCCACAGTTACAGTAGCACTTCTTACAGGGTTTCATATTTCAACAACAATCTTTGCAAGTGGGTTTGCAACACTGTGTTTTCTGTTAATTACAAAGGGAAAGATTCCATTATATTATGGGTCAAGTTTTTCGTATATCGCAGCAATATGTGGAATTACAGCAATACCGCATGTAGGAGCAATAGCTACAGATGAAGCTATATCTATGGCACAATTTGGTATAATTATGTCAGGTTTAGTATCTATTGGAGCTGGTCTTATCGTTAATAAATTTGGTCAAGATAAGATTGAAAAGGTGTTGCCAGCTACCATAACAGGAAGCATAGCTATTATTATAGGTCTGTCACTAGCAGGAACTGCTATGACATCATCGGCAGGTTATGAAAATGGCACTGTAAATCCTAAATATTGGGTAGTTGCATTAGTAACACTCCTTGCAACTGTATTATTTTCAGTATATCTTCAAAAAGGGGTTATTGGGCAAATACCGATACTTCTTGGTATGGCAGTTGGTTATGTAGTAAGTATTCCTATGGGATTAATTGATTTTTCAGTTATCTTCAGTGAAGGCATTTTTACTACACCGCATTTTACTTTGCCTATACCTAACTGGGCAGCAGTACTTGCAATTATGCCTATAGCGATTGCAACTATTCCAGAATCTACGGCACATTTGTATCAGCTTGATATATATGTGAATGATTTAGCTAAAAAGAAAAATTCTAAGAAGCAATATAATATAGGTGATAAATTAGGTCTTAATCTTATTGGAGATGGTGTTGGTGATATTGTAAGCTCAATGTTTGGCGGACCAGCAGGAACTAATTATGGTGAAAATATATCTACCATGGCAATTACAAGAAACTTTTCAGTATGGGTACTTGGAGCAGCAGCAATTATTACTATTGTAATGTCATTCTTTGCACCGCTTATAAATCTTGTAAGAACTATTCCTACACCAGTAATTAATGGTGCTTGTATTTATCTTTTTGGTGTAATTGGAGTACAAGGTGTGGCTATTATGATTAGTAAAAAGGTAGATTTATTTGATGCTAGAAATCTGGCAGTTATTGCAGTTATATTGATTATAGGTATTGGCGGTTCATTTGGTTTCCCAGATGGAAATATCATGATTACTAATAGTATTTCTGTACCTGCAATAGCTACAGCGTCAGTAGTTGGAATTTTATTAAATTTATTGCTAAATATTGGCAAAACCAAAACTGATAAATAGGGTTATTTAGATTTATTATTTTGTAGTATAAATTATAAAAATTATTAATATAGGTTCCATGTTATATGTATATTATTGTTGTTAAATATTATATTTCATGGAGCCTATACTATTGCATTTTTATATAGAAAATTATATACTATTTAATTATACAACTAAAATATTTTGTGATATTGCATTATTATATTTAATAAAGCAGTTAAAAAATAATATTATATAAATTATCAAATAATGACGATATAGTGAAGATTGTAATATATTGGAGTTTGGAGGATGTAATGATAAATAAAAAAATAGCAAATATGATAGACCATACTATACTTAGAGCTGACGCAACTATTGAAGATATAAAGAAACTGTGTGATGAGGCGAAAAAATATGGATTTGCCTCTGTTTGTGTAAATTCTAGTTTTGTAAGTAAAGTATCAGAAGAACTTTTGGATAGTGAGGTTAAGGTATGTACAGTAGTGGGATTTCCGCTCGGAGCAACAGCTAGTGAAGTTAAATCTTATGAGGCAGAGCTGGCAGTTAAACAAGGTGCAGATGAAATTGACATGGTAATTAATATTGGAGCTTTAAAATCTCGAAATATAGAATTAGTTAAACGTGATATTGTCGGTGTAGTAGAAGCTGTAAAAAAAATTAGTCCAAATGTTATTGTAAAAGTTATTATAGAAACTTGTCTTTTGACAGATGAAGAAAAAGGTATTGTAAGTAAATTAGCATTGGAGGCTGGGGCAGATTTTATAAAAACTTCTACAGGATTTGCAACAGGCGGAGCATTGGTTAAAGATATTAAATTAATGAGAAAAATAGCAGGTGATAATATGAAAGTTAAAGCATCTGGCGGAATTAGAGATTATAAGAGTTTTATGTCAATGGTAGAAGCAGGAGCTGACCGTATAGGAACTTCTAATGGTGTGAATATAATAGAGGAAATAAATATATAAAGTTTAAAATAGTTAAATCAATAAAATTAATTAAAAAGGAGAAAAAATGGAAAAAGATACGAGTAGAAGAATATCAATTAAAGGACTTATATTATCAATAATAGCAACAGCAGTTGTTACTATTATTAATAATGATATGAAACACTTTTTTGATATATCAGTATTAGATTATTTATTTATAGGTTGGTTAATTTACGCTTATGTTTTGTCCGTACCTTATAGAAAATTTGTCGTTGGAACAGAATCAAAAGCTAATATTATTATATTAGTAGTTATTAATATTATAATTATTAATTTGACCAATTATTTGCATTTGATTGTGAATTGGTCGGCAGAAACAGGAAATAGCATATTGAATTTAGTAGAAAAATATCCAATTATTGAATATTTAAAAAATATGTATATGCAGACTATGGAAGTGACGGAAATTGGAAGTAGTGGTTCAGGTATGCCTGTACCAAATTGGTTGCTAGAAATAATAGGCTATGGTGCGATTTTGACTTGCAGTATAGTTATTATTGAATCTAAACAAGGAACTAAAAAGGGTTTAGTTAGTACTGATGAATTTGCAGAAGAAAATCAAATGAAAACTTCTTCTGAAGTTATGGATAGTTCAGATAACAGTTTTGATAAAGATATGGGTGTAAATAATAATTCAGATACAAATAGTAACTTAGAAGAAGCAGAAGGGTACTCAATAGAGTTGGTCGATGTTGGAACTTCTGTTATACAAGTGATAAAAATAGTTAGAGAGGAAACAGGTTTAGGTTTAGCAGAAGTAAAAAACTTAGTGGATAAAGTTCCAAGCATTATAGTAAGGAATGTTTCGCATATTGAAGCAAGTACAATCTGTAAGAAATTAGAACGAGTTGGAGCTTTTGCAAGAATTATATAGCAGTAATAATATTTAAAGAAGTTGATTATGTTAAAATATAGGAATAAATTGTTTGAAATCATGTGTATTATAAGAAAATAGTACATAGCATTATATATAGAACATATAATTCTAAGTAACTGTAGGAGAATATGTTCTTTTTGTTTTCTATAAACTTTGTAGAAGAATGAGGTTTATAATTAGAAGAAAAGTTGCCAATACTGTAAATTACAGTATTTATAAAAATATTAAAAAATAAAATTGTGAAAGTTAGGGAAATATTAATGACTTTGATTGTTATAAGGAGTTTGATTTTCAAAAAAATTATGGTAATATAGTAGAAGTAAATTTTGATATTTTAATTATGATGATTTACAAAGCAAAGGGGAACATAAGGAAATGGTTAAATCCAAAATAGATTTTACAAAAGGAAATATTACTAAAAAACTTATACTATTTGCATTACCATTTTTATTATCTAGCTTATTGCAGGCAATATATAATATTACAGATATATTTATTGTAAGCAGATATATAGGTTCAGAAGGAGTGGCGGCAGCTAATTGCGGCGGACAAATAATGAACATTGCTATAAAAATTGCAACAGGTCTTTCAATGGGCGGAACAGTTATAATAGGCCAATATATGGGGGCTAAAGATTCAGAGGGTGTAAAAAAAAGTATATCTTCGTTTCTGCTTGTTATAGCTATTGTAGGTATGTTGTTTGCTCTGGGAATAATTATTTTTGCATTACCTATTTTAAAACTGATAAATACAGATGCAAGTATAATAGTGAGTGCAGCAGAGTTTCTCAAAATTTATGGAGTGGGAATATTTTTTCTATTTGGTTATAATTCTATTTTTGCTATATTTAAAGGTATAGGAAACTCAAAAGTAACTTTAATATTTGTAGGAATTTCTACTATAATTAATTTTTTATTAGATTTACTATTTGTGGTAATACTTGATTTCGGAATAAAAGGTGCTGCATGGTCAACAACTATTGCAATAATTGCTTGTTTTATTTTATCACTGGTATATTTTTGGAAAGAGAAAGACAGCTTTTATATAGAAGAAAAGCTGTCAATGCCGCAAATTGCATTATTCGTGAAAACATTAAAAATAGGTATTCCAAGTGCGATACAGCAATCTATTTTTGGGATTTCTATGATTTTTATGGCAGCATTTATTAATAAATATGGTTTAGCTGCAACTGCCGCAGTAGAAATTGGTTCAAAAATTGATAACTTAGTTTTATTGCCGATACAAGCTTTAGGGGCGGCGACTACTGCTGTAGTAGCACAAAATATAGGGGCTAAAAAGGAAGAGAGAGTTAGAAAAAATCTCCATTCCACTTTAATAATTATGATGTTTATAGCATCTATTGCATTTGTGGTAGTGTGGTTATTTGCAGAATCAATGTTATCAATATTTATAAATGATAAAGATGTGATAGCTAATGGAGTTATTTATATTAAGACAGTAGCATTTAATTACTATTTATTATCATTGCTACTGAGTTTTAATGCAATAGCAATAGGGTCTGGAAATACTATATTTCCGCTAATAACAACTATTATAAATGGATTTTTGTTTAGAATACCCTTAGCTTTATTTTTTGAAAATATAATGGGAATGGGGTTAAATGGATTATTTGTAGGATTAGGTTTTGCAAATATTGGTGGAGTAATTGCAGGATTTTTATATTATAAGCTAGGATTTTGGAAAAAATCCTTATGAATCTTTTGAAATTAGATTAATTTTAAGTAAATATACTTGACATATATGTATAGATAGCCTATACTACATAAAATACATATAAAACATATGAATTTAATATGTATTACTGCGATAGGCTATGAGTAAGGAGGCAAAATATGAAACCTATGATAAGACTCATAGAGTTAGAAAAAACTTTTCCTAATAAAGGAGAACAGATACATGCAATAAATGGAATTAGTCTTGATATTAATCAGGGTGATATTTATGGAATAATAGGTATGAGCGGAGCAGGAAAGAGTACACTTATTAGATGTATTAATTTTTTAGAAAAACCT
>JGI994J12354_10001013_pt1 | contig 28564 bp, 19 predicted proteins | sample IntmicLarv3ML3BL_FD_12354 | JGI IMG/M metagenome (IMG submission 12354) | reverse complement strand
CAAAACCAGGAACACCTAGACATGCTCATGCCTCACAGTTTCAAACACGCCGCCAGGGCTTAAGCGCCCCGGCGGCTTTCCTTTTACTATGTATTTGACGCTTACACTCATTCCTTATCTACATTTGAATTGTACCACATTGAATGACTGCTGTGTACTTGCACTTCCTGCAAGTAGGACTTTCTGCGCCCCCCCTACACAGCCCTATACTGGCTGTTCGACAATATGCATCTCAGGGCCAGATACAGGTCGATGAGTTACGCTATCATCGAGAGGCTCTTTGTGATGGCCAAAGAGAGTGAACAAGCCCTCATGAATGCCTCAAGCACATTTTCAAGCGGGCTCCCGCCTGGATAATGAAGCATCCTGAGTACACGGAGAGACTCATCCCAACCCGCTACCATGGCTTAACGTTTAGCAGAGGGTTGGGACTTGGGTTGTTTGACGCGTACAATCGAAACTGTGTATACATAAACTGCAAAAGACGTTTGGCCCCTCACGGCTCTCTATACGATAGAACCACTAATACGTCTTCAGTCTCTGTGAGATATTGATGTGCCGGCTTATTGCGCTGTAATAACGCCACAATCTTGCCATCAATATTACAAATCTGGGTGTTTGCAACGGTCCAAGAAATGGTGTATGGAGATGTCTTGTCGATACTGATATCTCCATGCTCCCCATTAAATATCAAAAACTCAGCAACATTTGCACTCTCAATCGGTAAGGATAAAGCGTCAAAACAATGTGAACTATCTTTCGCTAGGTCCATAAACCTCCGATGGAACATTGCAAGCCATTCACTACTATCTGTTTTGATACATAATGTAGGCCCGTCAACACCATGATAGAAGAACATCTTTGAATCCAATTATCTCACCTGCTTAAAATATTGTTTTCAATGAAACTTGTTAATTAGGTTACAATACTATCAGAGTTCTCCTTTTGATATGGTCGATTGCACTAGGTTGTCCCTCCCGCACTGTACTATTTATTGTACGGCGGATAAATGTTTTGCCACCCTTCATTATATTTGTGCCATGGATTGTAATCCCAATGAGCAGTATCGTGATAATTATCCACATCATGGTACCTCCACTCGCCGCCAGCAGGATCAAACCAATGAGGGCTTGTGGCACCAGATCTTGTTCCCCACATTATCCTCCACTCCTCAGTCCATCCAGGAGGGTGCGGCCATTTATGAATAGCAAGCGTGTTGGTAGCGGTATACCATGATTTGAACTGTGCAAAAACACCTGAAAACTCCTTTATTGTGCGGCTCATTTCAGCGCCCGTTTGCGCTGCAGATACAGAACTCATCAAATCCCGATAAATAGCATAATTTGCATCTTGATTCACTGCTTGATACAGTGTGGATAAATATAACGAATCCCATACATCGAATCCATCACCAAGTCTTCCACCATGTTGGATAACTTGTAAAGCAAAAAGCTGGTCTCCTATAGTAAAGTCTCTTTCTATTAAGCTAGGCTCCACTAAAAAGGCAAAGTCTTTATATAACGACCAATTTCCAGGAGAGTTGGGATAGCTCGTTCTCAATCGCGTAACAATTGCAGCATCGGAATTGTCCAACATACCACTTCGAACTTTTTGAGCAAGTTTGACGATAACCTCTTGTGTGAATGGCTCAAGGGTTATTTGGAACCCCCCACCATAGCTATTATGCAATTTATAGTAAAACCCTTTATCAAAAGTCCCATACCCATTCTCTCCAGGAACAGTTTCATTTAGATAATCCACAAACTGTTCTAGACTCATCCATGAATCGGTTCTACTTCCCATGAAAGTACTTCTATCACCAAGAATATCCAGAAGATCACCAATTCGTATTTCACCTTTAACTGTCATTATACTAATTGACTTGCCTCCATTGAAAGAGATGCTACATGAACCAATAGATTCTTTTTTACTCGGTCCGCCCTTAGCGCCAATAAGAACAGGCTCAAGTTGAACTCCCGCCCATACATCCAAAATAGCAGATGTCTCTTTTCCTTCACCACCAACAGTCGTGGTCGTTGTGGTTGTTGTCCCTCCCTTGATAACCGTAGTGGTCGTGGTCTCACTTCCGTCGTCGTAGTAAGTCGTTAGAGTGCTTACTATGCCTATGTGGCTGTTTCCTGTAATCGTACCTTTGCTGACAACCTCCAACGGCTTGCTGGAGGAGCTTTGTGATGCCGCATTCTGCGTTGCAGCAGCAACCACCTTCGTGGCCAGCGCCGCTGCACTGGCAGCCGCCACCATGGCCGCCAGTAATGGATTATGCCCGGTGGGGTCATGATAAATGAGGGGGTTGTTGAAGCAGTACATATACAGGTTGAGGCTGAGGGGATCCTCGGGACTGCCGCGATAGGTGTCCTCCTGCATGAACCGCGCCAGCTTGGCATCGTAGAACCGCGCCCGCAGGTCGTACAGCTTGCTCTCGTCATCGTAATAGTACCCAGCATAGCGGTAGGGGTTCAGGTATTCCGCGCTCTCCTCCAATATCACGCCGAAGGCGTCATAGTAGTAGGTCGTGATAATCTGGCCGCTGCTGTTGACCAAGGCCGTGACATCGCCGTGGCCGTTATAGAGATACCAGACCTTCTCGTCATCAGCCGTGCGGGAGAGCAGTAGGGTCCCATAATCATTGTATACCGTTCCGCCCTCAGAATCAACCTCTTTGATGATACGGTCGTACTCATAAAGGAACTCGGTTGTCACGCCATCCACCGTCTTGCTGGCACGATAGCCCTCGGTGTTGAAGGTGTTTTCCGTCACCGTGCCGCCTGTGTTGGCGCTGGTCATGAAGCACCCGGAGAACCTTGAGACATTGTTGCCATATTATAGTAAAACCGCAGCCATGACTTAGATATGCTCCCCCTATTTTACTAGGAGGAGCATATCACTTGGCGCCTGGCAGCGGTATTAATAGGGGGTAGGCTTGAAGCTTACTGATAGATTGTGCTTTATCCTAAATAATACCATTACAATTCGTTATTTTGGGATCATTCGTATGATTAATACTCATATGGAACCTCAACTGCAAGAAAATCTCCGCTAGCATGATCTATGGCAGTTGTAAAGACAATCCATAACGACGATTGTGTCACGGCAAAACACCTCGAGTTATTTAGCTCTTCTTGGAGCAGTTCACGGGAGATATCATTGTCCTCAGCAAAAAGATGCTCGAGAATTTTATACAATGTCTCCTTGGCCATGCCTTCCCTAACCGCGCAATTCATCACATTATTGGGCGTTTTCATTTTCTCAAAGAGTGCATCGTCAATCAACACAAAATCAACTACTGACAGAATGGCTTCATCTTCAAGATTGATTACTATTGCATAAACACTATCAATAGCAAAATGTGATGAAGTAAAGCGCTCCGTTCCTGTGAATAGAACGCTGAGCAGTTGGTCAGTTTGCATAAAAACCTCATATGACAACTCTAAGTTATATGATTCTTCTCTGCCCGCATCCCGTTCTCTTTTTTCTTCAAGGACGCCGATGTTAATTTTTCCGCATAGCAAGTCGTTAATGATGAGATCATTAATGCGTTCTTGCTTGTCAGCATCATAGAAGCCTTTAACCTGAGGGTAAAGTACATCCACGTTATCAAAAGCGATCCGATTCTGCTCGATATAATATGTGCAGGATATGCTTTCAATTGTGACACTATTTGCTATTTGTGTGGATATAGTTGCTGGCACGGCCAAAGCGCTATTGCTTTCGTCTATGTTGTTGTTAGGGGCCGATGAAGATAAGGGTGGAATACTTTCTGCAAGTGGGAGAGGCGGTGCCCCATCTTTACAGCCACCAATCACCAATAAGATTAATATAAACGGTAAGACCTTCTTCATGAAACCCTCCTAGTATAGGTAGTCGAACCATTTTGTTGCATTTCTCTTTCTTTCATTTTGGACTGCGTCGGATTTGTCCGAAGGCCTCTCATAATTGAGCAGGAAAATCACCGCCAGCCGCTCCACAATTTCTTTAGCCGTTAGGTCTTTGGTATCGAATGCCGTGGATTGCGAAAAATCAACAAAAGAAACATTGCTGGATTCTTTCCCAGCATCTTTTGCCCGCCAGCTTTGCCACTGATAAATATCGCCCGATACTTCTAAAAGGAGTCGTTGCAACTGCGCATCAATATCTGTTGGATCTAATTTGTTTTGGTCGGCCCATGCAAAAAACGGGTCATCATGTGGCTTGTCCCTTGTTGATGTCCATTGCGTAAGACCGAATCCAACATAAATACTTACTTTCCCGCCTTGGTATCTACCTGGACCAATTGTGCTTTCTGCTTCCATGTTACCTAGCAGTGCAGCAATTGCCTCGCGACTCCATCCTCTCTTAAGTAAGTACATTGATATATAGCTGGCATTAACCTTCATTTCAGCTTGGGAAAGATAATCATTTTTGGAAACCACTTGAGACTTTGCAGTTTCCCAAAAATCAAATTCCCCAATAGAATAACTTCCGGTTGCATCGGCAAAAAGATAAAACAGTAGTCCATTAATTCTAACAATCACATAATTGTCTTCTCCGCCCAAATGGTGATATGCCTCTATCTTTGCGCCATAATCCCTAATAAGATCCGTTACTGTGAGCGTCTTGTATCTGCTGTAATCCGCTTTAATGCCTAAAGCGGAACCTGATATAGCATCTTTATTAACCAAATCCATTGCACCGTCAGCAAGAATGGTAGACGTGTCCTTGCCGCTGCCTCCCACAATCTTAGTTGTTGTGGTTGTTGTGCTACCCCTGGTAATCGTAGTCGTGGTAGTTGTTGTGCTACCCTTGGTAATCGTAGTCGTGGTAGACTCACTTCCATCATCATAATAAGTCGTTAGCGTGCTTACAATACCAATTTGGCTGTTCCCTGTAATCGACCCTTTACTTTCAACCGCGTGCGGCGCATTGTTGGAGAGCTGTGATGCTATATTTTGTACCGTGTTCAAAGTAGAATTGAAAGTTGATGTCACGATACCTGCTGCCACAGACACTGTAGCCGCTATTGCTATGGCCGCCAGCAGCGGGTTGTGCCCGGTGGGGTCATGGTAGATGAGTGGATTGTTGAAGCAGTACATATACAGATTGAGGCTGAGGGGGTCCTCGGGGCTGCCGCGATAGGTGTCCTCCTGCATAAACCTCGCCAGCTTGGCATCGTAGAACCGCGCCCGCAGGTCGTACAGCTTGCTCTCGTCATCGTAGTAGTAGCCTGCATAACGGTAGGGGTTCAGGTATTCCGCGCTCTCCTCCAATATCACGCCGAAGGCATCATAGTAATAGGTGGTGATAATCTGGCCGCTGCTGTTGACCAGGGCCGTGACATCGCCGTGGCCGTTATAGAGATACCAGACCTTCTCATCATCAGCCGTGCGGGAGAGCAACAGGGTTCCATAATCATTGTATACCGTTCCGCCCTCAGAATCAACCTCTTTGATGATGCGGTCGTACTCATAGAGGAACTCGGTTGTCACGCCATCCGCCGTCTTGCTGGCACGATAGCCCTCGGTGTTGAAGGTGTTTTCCGTCACCGTGCCGCCTGTGTTGGCGCTAATCATCTGGTTGCGCTCATTATAGCCGTAAAGCGCATATTCCATGTCATCATCGCCGGAACCGGAAATATGCAATGCGGCCTGGTCGCCATCGCCGGCCATCGTCAGCTTCTCGGGCCTACGGCCGGTCATATTTCCGGCAGCATCGTAGAAGAAGGTGTTGATGATCGCCTTCTCGGCCGAGATTTCGGTGGTCTTGGTCAAACGATTGCGCGCATCCACCGTGTAATTGATGATTGTCAAGGCCTCTTCTTCGGTGATGGTCTCCCGGGTGCGGTTGCCTGCGGAATCGTACTCGAATACGGTTTCCCGGCCTGTCGGCTCGACAACGGTCAGCATCTGGCTGCGGTCGCTGTAGGTGTAGACCGTCGTTCCCTTGCCGTCCTGCTTCGCAGTCATATTCCCCGCGCCGTCATAGGCATAGCTATAAGCCTCGATGGTGGTACTGCCCACTACGTTTTGAAGCGTGTGCAGCCTGCCATTGTCATAGTAGGTGTACGACGATACAATGCCGTTGGGCATGGTGAGCGATTGCAGGTTCCCGTTGGCATAGTAGGCGTAGGTGGAGACATCCGTGCCCTCAATCATCTGATACAGCCGTTTTTGCTTATCATACACCTTGGTGGTGGTTCGACCGTCCAGCGTCGTGCTTTCGCCCACATGGCCAGCTGACAGGCCTGCAGTGATGTCATAGGCGAAAGCCGTCGTGCCGAAGCCGGGCACCGACTTGCTCGTGCATCGATTGAGCGCGTCATAGACCCGTGTCGTTGTGCCGCTGTCATCCTGAACTGTCAGCAGGTTGCCGTTGGCATCATAGGCGCTGATGATTGCGCTGCTCCCGGCGGTTTCTTCAATAAGCCTGCCGTGGACATCATAGACAAAGACGGTTGTCACACCGTTTTTGTCTGTGGCACTGGAGAGTTTCCCATCCGGGGTGTAGCTCATGTACTCAACATAGCCTTCTTGGTAATCCCCGCCCGCATAAGCACCCGGGTCCGCGCGGAGGATGGGCAGATTCTGACTGTTGTAAACATATGAGGTCGTGTTCCCATTGGCATCTGTCTGAGTCAGCATATTGCCATTGGCATCATAGGAGTAACTGGTCTCCGCTCCTGTGGGGTCGGTTACGAGCACAAGATTATTTAGGCTGTCATACTCCAGCTCGGTAGTCATGCCCCGGCCATCGGTTTGAGAAATCACATTGCCGATGCTATCATATGATTTGCTGGAGGTGTAGCCCTCGGCATCTTGGGTGGCAACAAGACGGCCATTGCCGTCATAGAAGAAGGTCGTTGTGTTCCCGAGAGCATCGGTCGAAGTATGCTGGCTATGATTGTCGTAATAAGTCAATTGCTCAATGAGGACGCCATCAGCGCCGGTTGCCTGTACCAAACGATTCAGTTTATCGAACTGGTAGGTGGTCGTATTCCCCCGCCAGTCAGTCGTGCTTGTTTTGTTGCCATTGGCGTCATAGGCAGTGCCAGTCGTCTGATTTAGGGGGTTAATGACCGCCGTGACTCTTGAGAGCGCGTCATAGGTATACTGAGTGGCATTGCCACGCCCATCAATCTGATAAACAGGGTTCCCCAAAACATCATAGCGGGTGCTTTGGGTTATGCCCTGACTACCGTCTGTGTGCTGCTGTGTTACCGCCTGCAGCCGGCCCCATCCATCGTACTGGGAGATAATCTCTTTATCCTCGGAGTCGGTGCTGCGCACAAGATTTCCCATAATGTCATACCAGTTCTGAATCTGGTATCCACCTGGTGCCGACTTGGTGCGAACCTGGTTGTTCAGTGTGTAGGTAGAGTAATAACTGTTTCCATTTGCATCTGTGAGGCTCAGCACATTGCCCACAAGGTCGTGAGTAGCGGACATTACTGCAATCCCGGCGGTTGATTGCGCAGTGAGATTGCCAAAGAGGTCGTATGTGCTTTCAGTGCTAATGCCCCGGGCATCAGTCTTCACAATAGCCCGGCCGAGCGCGTCATACACAAAGCTCGTTTGGTTGCCTTCCGGGTCAATTGCAGCCACCTGACGACCGGCGCTATCATAGCTGAAAGCGGCGGCATTGCCCATTCCGTCCGTTCGCGTTAACAGCTGACTATTGAAATTATAGGTGTTGCTTTCCTCAACCAAGGAGCGCGTACCGCCTCCGATCGGTTGGTAGACCACTGTTTTTGTCAGCAACCTATTCATGCCATCGTAAGCGAAGGTCGTATAGTTGGTCGTCTGGCTACCCGATGTATAATCACCCGGCAGGATTTGCTTGATTACCCTGCCTTGTCGATCATAGCCCTGATATTGAATGCCATTAAGTGCATCACGAATAGTCTCTCTAAACCCGAGAGCGGTGTAGGTGTAAGTTGTTGTTTGCCCTTTCTCATTGCACTCAGTGAGAATATTGCCGACGCTATCATAAGTGCGTTCGGTGTAAACCGCAGTCGGAGTATTATTCTCATTAAGCACTGTACGCTGCATACGCAATTGACGATTCAAATTGTCGTATATGTATGTAATCGTCTGCCCGTTGGCTGCTGTCTGTGTGACTAAATTTCCGTTGGCATCATAGGCATATTGTGTTGTGGCCGCCAGCAAATCGGTGCTGCTATTTTCGCCATCAATGTCCTGTTTCTCGTGATAAGTTTTTTCCGTGGCGACCTTGCCTAAATAGTTGTATGTCCGCTCAATCAAACGGCTCCGGTTGGAACTGATTAGGGTGGATTCACTGATTCGATTCCCGTCGGAATCATAAGCATAGCTCACTGCAGCGGTTCCGTTTGTTGTAACGGTATTGAGTGCGCCGTCGATAAAATAGGTATACTGTTTGGTCGTGGCAGCTCCGCTCGCTGTCGATGAGAGCGCAATCGGAGTCACGTATTGCTTTTCCTCTGAGACACGCCCTGCCGGATTGTATTCCCAACTGGTGTACGAGTATAAGCTACCATCAAACGGGGCCCATTGCGCGCTCCGTTGATTCATCGGGGTATACTCGTAGAGTGTCACATTTCCTTCGGCATCCTCAGTCGAGGCCAGGAGCCCATTGGGCAGATACGTGTTCTCAACAATACCGCCATCTGGGTTTTGCGTTTTTATGAGGCGATTTGCGAAATCGTAGGTATAGATGGTTTCGGCAGTACCGGTGTTCGAGAAATATATCTTAGATTTTTGCTGAGTATTTCCGCTCTGGAGAGCGATGTATGTGATATCCTCCAGTTTTGTGACAGTACTCCCTTCGAGGTAATTGCGGGTAATGACGCGGTTAAGCTTATCATGCGTATACGTATAGACAAGCCCATTCGGTAGCGTTTCCCGGTTACAGTTGCCAAAGGTGTCATACTGATAACTGGTCGTCTGTCCCAGAGGGTTTGTCCGGCTGGTCACTTGATTCGCCTTATTATAGACGGATCTATAGCCCAGCGAAGTCAAATTGCTCGAATAACTGTTGTTATTAACAATGTTCTCCGCAGTAAATGTCGCGGCGTCGGTTTGCCCGGCATATTGCTTTGGCTCAATCTGCTGCTTGAGATTCCCCATCTCATCATAGAAGTACCGAGTGGTCTCCCCGCCGTGGGCGCGCTGCTTGAGCAGCCGTCCGGCCTTATCGTAGTAATTCGTTGTTGTGTAGCCTCTCGGCGAGATTTCAGATTTCAGCCATCCTATCGTGTTATAGGCATAGCTGGTGGCGCGATTGAGAGAATCCGTGGCTGTGAGCAAATAGCCATGCGTATTATAGGTGTATGTCACCGTGTTACCGCCAGCATCCTGCCGGATCTTCATCAGGCCATAGATATTGCGCCCGCACATGGTATTGGCTTGAGCAACAGTATAGTAAGTATATGACACGATGGAAAACAGCGATTGATTGGCTGTCGTTGTGTAGGCCGTGACACCATCCAAGGGCTTTGCTACCTTGAGTAGGTTATGGTTACTATCATATACATAGAACGTTTTGTGGCCACGCTCGTCCGTTTCGCTGAGCATGTTATCGTACTGGTCATAAGTAAACAAGCGCGTACTCATATCCGGATTGATTATTTTAACGATGTTCCCCCGGGTATCACGATCATAGAATGTGGCATTCCCATTTCTATCCGTTTCAGAACGCGCCTCGCCGTAGCGATTGATACCGCTATCCAAGCCGTACTCTGTGCGTGTTTCTCCGCCTTCTGCATCGATATAGAGGATGGGATAAAGAGCTTTGTCGTGATAAGTGACAGTCGTCCGCCCACCCGCTGAAATCGAAACGGTTCCTGCAAATTTGTCATAGGTGTAGGTTTCAACCACGCCTGTGGGTGTAGTGACGGTTTTGACTTTAGCCTGATTTTCGCCTTGTGGCGTTTCATAGGTGAAAGATTCTACCACGACACTGCCGTGATTTTTCACCTGGTACAGCAGCCCGGCAGCATTATAGGTATAGTATGTGTTGCTTCCATCTGGGCCGGTCACCTGGCTAAGCCTACCATTGCCGTCATAAGTATAGCTTACAATACGCCCTACCGGATCTGTGATTTTACTAATCCGATTGCTGGTATATGTGACTGTCGTCGAACGGCCAGCCTGATCGGCGACCTGCGTCACTTTCCCAGTGCCATCGACAGTAATCGTGATGATGTTACCATTCGGATCCGTCATCTGATACAGATATCCGTTCGCATTAAACCTGTAGGCATAATGGTCTTTTGTTGTCAGAATGTGGGTGCTCCCTGACTTGACCAAAGTGGCTCTCGAATCTTTGGCCTGATAGGTGCCATTGGTCAACACCTTGAATGTCCGAACACTGCCATCCGGCATCCGAATGGTTGTGTCATTCCCAACAACCTCTAACTGGCCCTGGAAGCTGAAGGACCAGCCCGGGCTCAACAGGCTTGCTCGGGTATCCTTAGAGTTGTAGGTGCGTCCAAAGTTCACCGTAAAGCCGGGCGCATCATAGGCCAAGTCGGCATAGCTCCTTGCGAGGTTGCCGGAAGGGTTTATGAGGTCGGAACCATAGTGGAGCAACTCAGAATTGTCCGCAATAGATTCTGTTGGTGTAAATCGTACATTTTGAGGGTATGCGCCGTTAGACATTCCATTTATTGAATAAATCCCACCATTATGGGAGACTACCCCATGCCCCTCTAATCCCATTTCAGAACCAACCCAGTTATACCATCGATCAACACTGGGGTTGTATTGGAAGACGGTATTCACCTGGATAAAACCATCATTACCGCCAACAACATAAATTCCATTATCCGCGGCAATGCCGAAATTGGCCCGCCCCGCAGGCAATGCAGCTTTTGTTGCCCAAGTATTGGCTACAGGGTCATACACCTCCACTGTAGTGAGCGCCGTCCCACTGCTGTTATATCCGCCAACAACATAAATTTTCCCGCTCAAAAGTACCGCCCGCGCATCATATCGAGCTGTGGGCATGTTCGTTTTTGCCGCCCAAGTATTTGATTGGGGATTGTACTCTCGCACATAGTTATAGATGCTTGTTCCGTTTTTGCCACCGAAGACATAGACCTTTCCGCCATACTCTGCCGCGGTCGCTCCGCTCAAAGAATATGGGTATACTGCTTTTTGTGTCCATGCGTTCGTACTTGGATTATACTCGTCTACCCTATTCGTTGTCGTCCCTGTTGTTGCTGTCTCTCCAGCGATTATGTACCATTTCCCCGCCGCAACAGCATGTGCCGATCTCGAGCGTGCCAACGGCAAGGGCTGCTTGTTGGCCCAAGTATTGTTGCTGTACGAAAACGTATTGGCGATATACCCCCATGTCGCGCCATTATTAAGAGTTCCGTAGCCCCCGGTCATAAAGATATCGCTTCCTATTACATCTACGGCCATATCCTTATGGCTCACGCTAGGGGTAGAAAACGATAACCAAGGGTTTATAGGCGGAATATACTCGACAACTGCAACAGTCCCCGCTTTCTGAAGGAACATAAAAACCCGGCTGTATGCGCTACACATCCCCAAGCGTGCTTCATAGCCATCGTGAAAGCTGGCAAAGGATGTGCTGGTGTTCGTTTCCCATGAATACCGCCAAATGGTTACTCTGTTATCATCAAGGGCAGTGTTCACTCTGAAAAAATCGTTATATACCAAAACGATATTTGGGCCAGACGTAGAGTTTGTTTTTGATGTCCATGCTCCTGTACTAAAATCATACCGGTAAATTACGCCACTACAAAAAGCATATAAGTAATCCGTTGCCGCTATGAAAGAGAACGCGTAGTCGGTTGCTTGTGAAGAAACAACAGCCCAACTATTACTCAGTGGATCATATGCGCTCAATTTGCCGTTATAATCCAAGCAGTAGATTTTCCCATTATATGCTGTTGCAATTAACACGCTATTAGTCGCATTAGCTTTCGCGCTCCACGAGTCCCCTTGGACAGAGTACTGATAAACCTTATTGCCGGCAAACAAATATATGCTTCCATAAGCCTTCTCTACAACAAAGCTCGTCAATCCATTTGGAATCATGGCTCCTTGTGTCCAAGTTTCGGTTACCAAGTCGAAAATATAGGTTTTGTAGGATCTTGTTAGAATTCCACTAATCAGCTCTTGTCCACCAAAAACGTAGAGTTTCCCACCCAACTCGATTGATTGGAAATCCTGTAGATTGACTGGCATTGTGGAGAGTTCTGTGTACCCCCAATCAATAACCTCAACAGCGTTGTAGGTGTATTGTGTGTTTGCACCGCCCATGAGATAGGTTTTACCATCCACTGTTGCACAGCCAGCACCACTTCGCGCCAACCCAAGGGTTAGCTGTCTGCGATAAGTAATATTAGTGTCCAATAACGATCGCACAGTCAGGTCATTTTTGTGTGCTTTATTAAGATAACTACTGCCGCCAAGAACAACCAGACGGGAGTTGTTTGCATATATCGGTGTGTTCGTTCCATATACCCTTGACATACCCGTATTGCTACTTGTGAATGATGACAAGTTATATTGTTCTTCGGTCTGTAGATAGAATCCGGTTAACGAATCACAGCCTCCTTCAATATAAATTTTCCCATTATATACCAGTGCATTATGATACGCCCGCGCGGCAAGCAAGCTGCCCCGCTGTGTCCAGGTGTTGGCGCTCACATTATACTGATATACATAGTTTCTAAAGGTGCCGTTATATCCACCGGTAACTAGGATGTTCCCATTATAGACCACTGCTGCGGTGGCCATGAGGCTCTGGGGCATGGCCGTTTTGGCAGACCACGTATTTGTCGTGGTACTGTAAACCTGAACATAATTTCGGTAGCTGCCATTATAGCCGCCAAAGCAATAGATGTTGGTACCAATAGCGACACAACTGAAGTAGCTGACGCCATAGGTCATGTTCGCGCCCGTCGTCCATGTGTCGGTCTCGGTATCGTAAATCTCGACCTTATTGTAATAAGTGGTATTAAACTGTCCGCCGATAGCATAAATCTTTTTTCCAACCGCCACCACACCGAGGCCCTCACGGGCTGTGGGCATGGATGTGCGATAGGAGATCAATCCATCGGCACCATATTCCTCGTAATCGTCCTCTTCAGGCTCCCAGTCAAGCTCGACTTCAGGAAGTGGTTCGTCATCGGGGATATCCAACACCTGATTATTGGGCAGATTTGCCGCAGAAAGTGCATAGTTGGAATCAACGCGTTTTCCAGCGACTATCTTGTCCTGTAATCCTGTAATCGAAACGGATGAGTCCACAATCCATCCCTTTAGTTCGGTTGCGGTATATCCTGCCCGGGTCTCAAGGATTTGCGCAGCCAGCCCGGAAACCATGGCAGCGCTGGCCGAGGTTCCACTGGTGGTGACTATCTGATTGTCAAGCCCCAACGTTGTCACGTTTTCGCCCGGCGCTGCTACATCAACGGTTGCAGGGCCATAGTTGGAGAAGCGACTCAGCTTATCTCCGTCATCGACGGATGCCACAGAAATAACATTCGGCAAATCGAAGGCAGCAGGGTAAATAGGGAAGTTGTCGATGTTGACCAACAAGTTGCCCGTCGCGCAGACGAACAGCATTTCACTGTTCTCCATCGCCTCATAAAGGGCGCGGTTTTCGTACCTGCCACCAAAGCTCATGTTTGCGATGCTCGCGCCATATGCCTCGGCATATGCAATTGCGTCAATAATGTCACTGGTGTAGGCCTTGCCACCTTGGAAGATTTTCAGCGGCATAACTTTTGCACCTGCCGCAGCAATAATCCCGGCCATGCTGGTGCCGTGCCCCTGATCATAGTACCAATCTGTGTCATTTGCCGAGTTGTCGCGGTTAACGAAATCGTACCCGGCAACCAAGCTGCTGCTTAAGGCGGCATTAGTATCATCTATGCCCGTGTCAAGCAGAGCAACAATAACGCTGGTCTGCCGGATTAAGTCTATCTCCTGGAACTTTTGCTCCGACAACTGGAGGTTTTCCGAATAAAAGCGCATCTCGTAGTCAGGCTGGATGTAATCAATCTCCAGGCCATCTGCCGAAGAAATCTTGCGTTCGAAATCTGCCACAGATTGCGCTTCTTCAAGCTTCACCAGGGAAACTCTCTGATCAGAAAGTGACTCGACGGCGAGCACATCCTGCCGGCGTTCAATTTTCTGTTCAATGCTAGAGATTTTCGCCTCGCTCGCAACCTCTTTGTATTTCACAATAAACCGATCAGTCTGATATTCCTCAGACATAATCTCCGCTTCATTGTTCATTACAGGCTGCCGTGTATCATTGGGCACATAAGGCGTTCTTTCGCCTTCATATTCGGAGAGGTCGGTATTCAAGACATCCGACCAGGCCGCCTCGTTGTCATAGTTTGCCTTCGCAATAAGACCGATGTTTGTGAAGAATCCTGCAAACATAAGCAGCGCAAGAGCGAATGACAACACTTTCCGAAAACGCATATACTCCTTCATAGTAGAGACCCCTTTCATTCCCGCTACGTTATTACCTTATTGGATTTCGATTATGCTGTCGGTTGTCGCTATGGCTCTGAATCTGATGCTCGTTAATACACCGCTCCAAACTGAGTTGTCAGGGATGTCTTTATTCGCTATCAGCCGGATTTCATCATCTGTGATATGGGTGATTGTTATGCCCATATCAGCTAAAGCCCCGGTTTCAAGCTCAGCATTGGCAGTATAGGAGCACAAATCCACAAGCTCAAAAACATCTGAATCAAACGAAAGAACAATCTCGCGATTGGCAAAGCTCTCAATATCTTTGGCCACAAGAAAAACATCATAGATGCGATTGAGCGACACAGCCATCTCAAGTTGCCCCGGGAGCATATCACCCTTCAAAACCCGTAAAGATACCTCTACCTGGAGCTCACCTGAGCTTGCAGTCACGGTAATCGCCCCTGTCGCCGCTGTCGGGGACACACTAACCTCGCCCGTCTGGGTATCAATTGATATCCCGGCATACACCTCAGCGAGCCCATAAACTATTTCAGCCTCCGCATCGACATTGGCAAGCAAATCATATACAGTCGCTGACACCGTTTCAGACTGTGCCTCAAACTCATTATAAATGACAGCGTAGCTACTGCAGTCAAAGGCAATGTAGGGGCTTTGAGCAATGGTTAAGGTTGCAGTCGCAGTCTCTTCCTCATAGATAGCTGAAATTGTGGTTTGACCCAGCGCTACGTTTTCAGCGACCGTAACGAGTCCGGTCGCACTATCGACAGTTACCCCTTCATAGGTACCAACTAACTGGTACGCTACATCCAATCCCTCATAATTATCGCCGTCAACCATAATGCCCGAGACGGAAAGCTGGAGCGGTGTCAAATCACCATCCCGATAGAAAATGTATTCATCTTCTGAGAAATGAATCTGCGCGATGGTTCCATATTGCTTGATTTTCACCGGCACCTTTGATTCCGTGAGCTTCTGAACGCCCAGTTGATCGGAGTCATTGCTGCCCCAGGAATAGACATCCCCTGCTGAGGAGGCCGCCAGGCTATGTGTGCCGCCAGTCGATACATGCAGGGCATCTCCGGGCCCAGCAATTTGTTGAGGCGTGCTAAATGTCGTGGTGGAACCATCACCAAGCTGATCGTATACATTGTAGCCCCAGGCCCATATGCTGCCATCATCCTTGACTGCCAAACTGTTACTTGAGCCGGCAGCAACCGATACCATATTCTCCATGGAAGTTATCTGCGTCGGTATCCGGCGAGTCGTTGTTGTGCCATCGCCTAAACGACCGTTTCCATTACTCCCCCAGCTCCAAAGGGTGCCATCATCTTTGATCGCCAGGCTGTGAGATGTGCCCGCCGCAACCGCAATAATATTGCTTACCTCGCTAGCCTGCACAGGCGAATACCGCGCAGTAGTTGAGTTGTCTCCCAGCTGAGAATAGGTGTTGTAGCCCCATCCCCACACGGTGCCATCTGTCTTCACCGCCAAACTGTACGCATCACCGGCGCTAATACTTGCAACACCACTTAACCCATCCACCTTAACAGGAGCACTGCTATTTGTAGTCGTTCCATCACCGAGGCGACCATAACTGTTATACCCCCAGGCCCACACGGTGCCATCTGTCTTGAGTGCAAGGCTGTGCGAAGTGCCTGCCGAAACTGATATCACATCGGTCAAGCCAGTAACCTGAACGGGTGAGGTTCGTGCGATGGTTGTTCCATCGCCAAGTTGGCCATAGTAGTTATATCCCCACGCCCAGACAGTTCCGTCATCTCTGACCGCGAGGCTATGCGAGCCGCCTGCCGATACTTCAATCAGATTAGTCAGGCCGCTTACCTGAACCGGCGTGTACCGCGTTGTGCTAGAGCCATCGCCCAGACGCCCGCTACCATTGCTACCCCACGCCCATGCGATGCCTGTGTCTGAGAGCGCCAAACTATGGATTGTGCCGGCCGAGACTTGGATAATGTCGGTATATCCCTCGATTGCCGTTGGGGCGCTGCGATGAATGACCACATCGTCGCCCAACTGGCCATAGCTGTTGCTGCCCCAGGTCCAGACCGCACCATCGGATTTTAGCCCTGCGCTATGTGAATAGCCAGCAGCGACCAAAACAACCCCAGTCATTCCATTGATTTTGGTAGGAGATGTTCTGGTTGTCGTAGTGCCGTCGCCCAATCGGCCATTTGTGTTTGCTCCCCACGCCCACATTGAACCATCGGCTTTTACCGCAAGGCTGTGAGAGCCGCCAGCCGAAATCGCAACCGCATCAGTCAAATACAGCGCTTGAACAGGCGTATACCGCGTTGTTGATGTGCCATCTCCTAGCCGGCCGCTGGAATTATTTCCCCATGCCCATACGCTTCCATCATCTTTGAGCGCAAGGGTGTGGTTGTCGCCAGCTGCGATAATTTCGACTCCACTCAATCCACTAACTTGGGTCGGCGCACTCCTGCTAGTTGTCGTACCATCACCCACATTGCCAGAGCTGTTATTGCCCCATGCATAAACAGCTCCGGTTTGATTTACAGCTACACTATGCGATGATCCGGCAGAAAGCATTGATATGTTATTCAGTCCGCTGACCTGGACCGGAGTGTATCGAGTGGTCGTTGTTCCATCGCCTAACTGCCCGGAGCTGTTGCTGCCCCATGCCCACACATCTCCGCTGGTGTCAACAGCAAGGCTGTGCGTATCACCAATCGCAACCATTGAGATGTTACTAAGACCAGATACTTGTACCGGGATGTAGCGCGTTGTGGATGTACCATCACCCAATCGGCCGGATGAGTTAGAGCCCCATGCCCATGCAGTGCCATCAGCACGTACTGCGACACTGTGTGATGTGGCTGCTGAGATAGATACAATATTGCTCAATCCAATTACCTGGACAGGCGAGCTTCGGACGAGGGTCGTTCCGTCACCAAGTTGACCGGAATCATTTGTGCCCCACGCCCACACCGTGCCATTGCTCGACAGCGCAAGGGTGTGGTTGTCTCCGGCGGCTATATCGACAATGCGCTGAACGCTAAATAGCTCCCAGTTTTCACTAGGTGTCGGTGCATAGCCGTTCACATCGAAGTCCTCTTCCACAGACCATGTCTGAACGCCTTCAGAGATACTGTTCCAATATGCATTACCGGCATTCAAGCTTCGTCCGCCAGCAATCTTATCCATAAGGTGGTTGACTTGATCAGCAGTGCTGAGCAAACGCTCTTTCAAATCCACAGCCGTCAAATCAGAGTCAGAACTGTGAACCCACCCAGCTGCCGCACTGACAAAGCCGGCAGCCATTGAGGTTCCGCTTTGCAGGCCAACTCCGCCTCCGGGCAAGGCACTCTCGACATTTCGGCCGCGCGCACCGATGTCGATTACTGTATTGCTATAATTTGAGTAATATGAAAACCCGCCATCCGCATTAAGCGATGCCACACTCACCAAATTGGGCAGGTCAAAGGCGGCCGGATAGACCGGCGACACGGCTAAATCCTCACGAGCATTGCCGGCTGATGCAACAAAGAGCATGCTTGAAGCCGCTATGGCCGCTTCCAATGCCGGATTATAATGTCCACTGCCAAAGCTCAAGTTGGCAATTTGTGCACCGTATGCTTCGGCAAAGGCAATTGCGGCGATAATATCGCTGGTGTAGGCACCGTACTCACCAAATACCTTGAGCGGCATTATGGTCACGCCACTGCCACTGTTTGCAGCAATGATTCCGGCAATATGCGTGCCATGTGTATCCTCTGCATGGCCAACTTCGTCATACGGCCATGTGGTTCCAATAGTGAAGTCCCAGCCATCAATCATCTTGCCTTGAAGGGCCGGGTGTGCGCAATCCACGCCCGTATCAATAAGGGCTACAATCGTTTCGATTGGCTCAGCGTTTTCCTCATCAGCGGGGATAAGCTCATCGTCCTCACTGGCATCGTCAGTGACCTCATCCTCTTCCTGGGAGTCATCAAAATCATCGGAAGAAGGGGAGTCCCCATCGTCTTTGCTATCACCAGAATCATCACCACTTGGCAAGTCAAGCTCACCATCATCGACCGGATCCTGAATTACATCAGTCGAGGGCAATGAATTTACTGTTTCTGTGACATCCTCGTAGCTAAGTCCAAACCCTGCGAATGACATCAGGAAGTCAGGCTGGATATACTCAATATCCCCACCATCAATCCCGCTACGCATCATAGCCTGCGCCAGCTCTGCTGGATTGCTCCTTTCCGCGAGAGTGATTACTTCATAAAGCGCATCGGACTCTGTTATCCATGCGGATTTCTGGATGCCCACCGCACTGGCGACTTTTCCGCGAGCCTCACTGCTCTGATACTTCACGATATATTGCTGAACTCGCGTATCTTCATAGAGCTGCTCGAGGGCTTCTGCCGTATGGCCTTCAAACGCCAGTGCATCCACTGCAACAGTGTCCAGATGGGCGTCAAGGGTGTCTGCAACGTCATGCTGAAGCGCTCGCCTTTCGCTCACGGGTGTTTCGGAATCCAATTCTCCGCGCTGGGTGGCCTTGGCGGCATCCACTTCCTCCATCTGAGCTGCCAGAATGATAGGCTCGGCCAACTCAGAAAAAACCGCATCGCTATCGTACATGGCAGCAAAGGGCCCTGAGATGCGTGTTATGGTCGTTCTCCTGTCGGGTTCCTGACTGTCAGCGTTGCTATCGTGCAGCTCAACCGCAAGTGATGTTGGCAGCACACTGGCAACCATCAACACCGCGACAAAGAGACACATCCACTTCCGTAGCAATTTCTTCATGATTAGCACCCCTTAAAATATTAGTAGAATATAAAAATAGGCAGCCGCTAAACCTAGCAGCTGCCTATTGTCTGATAAATACGCGCAGTCCCTTGCAGAGTGCTTGCCGGCGCGACAAGCCAATAATTGCAGAAGAGTATTCTGCAATGCACAGATACGCTGTGGTCCCTGAGCCCGGGGATGAGAACAAACATCTAGACACAAGAACACCTCCGCTTTTCAACGATAGAACGCTCTCAAAACAAACCTGAATTGGGTTTGTTAAAAAGATATCGTACTCTCTATCCGTATTCAAGCGATTGTGCATGACTGGTCATCACAATGACACGAGTGGTTAATTCGGTGTCATAATCAAGGGCTTGCTCGCTTATCATGTGTGAAATATCACTTTTTGTTTGTATCATCCACCAGCTTTTCGCGGAGTGCCCTCTCTCTTCTGCGGCTTACGGGGAAGTTGTTGCCGTCTGTCATGAAGATGGAATGATTGCGGTACTCCTGTATGTGCTCGGTGTTGACCAAAAACGAGCGATGAATCAGGAAGAATTGCTTATCTCCCAAATCACCTGCCATCGATTCAAATTTCACTTTCTTTGAGGTTATTGTGTTACCGTCTTCTGTAACGATAATGACGCCGCGCCGAAATGCCTGCACATATATGATGTGCTGTGAAAGAAGCTGACGAATGCCCTCATCGGTCTCAATGACAATCTGTGCCTTGGCAAGTCGGTTCTCAACCTCCAAAATAGTGGAATGTACTCGGGCCATGTCTGCTGGCCGGACAATATAGTCAATGATAATGCCATGGCTTTGCACGCTGTATTTCGTGTTGTTTGCTAAAAAGCAGATGCAGGGCCGCTCTCCACGCTTTGTTTTGGCAACATATGCGGCCATTTCAAACCCGTCCGTGCCATGCCTTTCTATATCAACAAATACCAAGTCATGAATGACCCCTTTTTTATAGTCGGCTAGATACAGCGCTGAGGCCTCGTAGGTATTCACTTCGGTTATGCCCGGATATGCCGTGATCCATTTCGACAGGGCCTTGCTGCGTTCAGAATCCTCATCGCATATCGCAATCTTCATCATCCATACCCTCCTGTTGATATGGCGTATCATTATCAAATGCAACGTCATCACCATCGGCAGTGTGCCGCCTTATTAACGCGCTCAACAAAAAGGCCCACACTGGAACTAGCTTTTAGGCAGCTTCAGTGTGGGCTCCATTTTGCAGGGTGATTCTGCCTTCAACTCACTTTAATACCAACGCATTCGAGTAGGCCGTCCGGCTGTCGCCCCCCGTGCTGTCTTCTGCACCGAAGGAGGAGTACGCCTTGTACTCTTTGCCGGCAACCCCTTGGAAATCGTACTGATAACCTTTGCTTCCGGCATTGTAGGCATAAATGCTCGTATTCGTCCGGATGGCTGTCCATACGCCATTGATTTTTTCGTAGAGAATTACCGTTGGAAAGCCGATTCGGGTCATATTGCTGTGTGTGCCGGAGACCGATGCGGATACCCGAATGACGCCATTGCCACGGTCTCCGACTGTGATGTTGTATGAATCAAGCCAGTAGCTGGCCCGCGCAAATGCCAAGGGTGCCATATTGCCGGCGATCATGATTGTGCATAGTAGAATTGCAAAGAATCTTCTCTTCAATCCGAATCACTCATTTCTTTATGGATTCGATTATCGCCTTTGCTTCTTTATATGAAAATTTGCCCTGCAAGCTCATTACATAAGAGTTTTCATCCCAAATAACCTTAAGCCGGTCATGATTCTCGTAAACGTAGTAGCTTACACCGCCATTCTCAATGGGCTCAAGGCCCTCCCAATCGTTTACTTCGGCCATACTACCTAACCCATCAACCACGCTGCCGTCAATCTTGATGGATATTTCTTTCTGGCTACCAAATTGCTCAAACCATGCGGTCACGATGTATGGCGCTTCCTCTAAATCAACAACAATGGCCTTAAAGGTATACCCCTTCAAAAATGACCTTGGTAAAGCGACAGTAATTCCAAACTCATCCAGTTTATCTTGTAGCGCTTGTATCTCGCTCTCCACAAGCGCTACGCCCTCGTCGCGTTCTCGGCCAAAAAGGGAGTAAATGGCATTGCCTGTCCAGTTGATGAAATCGTCAATGAAGTTTACGCCTGAAGCTCGGACGGTAATCGTATTTATCAGGAAGATAACAACTGCGACACTGGCTGTTGTCATAAGTGCTTTTCTTATCCGAAGGCTTCTTTCGCGCCGGTCGGCCGCGGCATCCTGAAGAATACGATCGTGCCAAGAGGTGTCATTGACCTCGATGATATTCTCAGTCTCCTCAGCGCGCCGGATAGCCTCCTCGGCGAAACACCGCTTCTCATCTGTAGTAAACTCTCGCACCTCGCCCCTTTCCTTTAATTCGTCCACAATCGCATAGAGCATATCTATCTCGTCCGGCGTGTTCTCAGCGGCATTCATGAGGCTTCCCATGAGAATCCGGAGCTCTTCGACCGTGGCGGTTTTAATCATCTCGCTTGCAGCCATTTTTATCCTCCTATCATGTATATGACAAAAAAACCGTGTTTGTGACATCACAAAACACTATTTCAGCAAATTTCTTTCACGAACGTTTTCTTCGTATGTCATTCGCGCTCGGCTGACTCGCTTTCGTGCATTGGTTTCACTGGTGCCCAGAATATCTGCAATCCGGGGATAGGGTAGCTCTGCTATGTATGCCATTATAAGTAGCTCCCGCTCCTTCGGCTTGAGCTCGTCGAGAATACCCTGATCCAGCTCGTCATCAATATCAATGAAAGAAACCATCAGGCTTCCGTGTCGTGTGATGCTTTCATGCACGATACTCGCCTGCTTTTTCAGGGCACGCTTGTGTTCGTGGATGACATTCTTCATCGTATTTACGAGCCATCCTCCCGGCTTTTCATGTGCCAACAGTGTATCCCGTGTCTTGTAAGCCCGCGTAAAGACATCCTGAGCGATATCCTTGGCATCATCCTCATTGCCCAGCGCCTTGCGAGCATACTCAAAAATCCGGTCATAGTGCTCAACTACCAGTTGCCTGAAAGCCTCCTTAGCCGCTTCGGACGAATCAAAACCCATACACTTTTCTCCCTGTATTTTATTTTCTCTCTCGAAAAAAGCCTCATATCTGTCTGAGGCTTAACTGTTCAATACGACTTNGCGCTATNCCAAATCAGANTCTCTTACTTTTTATCACGCCTATTTTGAAACTGCACAAACTCAATAAAGTTCCGAATATCCAAAATTGCAGCGTCGGGAAGATCACCGGGCAAGACAATTATCTGCCGCTGCTCATCTGCCCTCCGATATGATACCCGTTCATCAATCAGACCCAGAAGGTAGTCCAGCGAGACATCGAAAAACTCGGCAATTTTCACTTTCACCTCATCTGAGGGGTTACTTCTCCCTTGCTCATATGCCTTTATGGATGGTAAGGAAACGCCAATCGCTCTGGCCAAATCTGCCTGTCTCAGATGTTTATCTTCTCGCAATTCTTGAAGGCGCTGACCATCCATAAAAAACACTCCTTTGCCACTACTATACCCTTTTTTATCCCAAACAAGTGGCAAAGGCCAATATACATATCCTCGCTTTCTGATAGGGATATATATTTTATCTCATTTTAATGCGAAGGTTAATATGCTGGCCCATTTTCGTTTTTGTCCCCCAATTTCACAGCGGCTTTTGTATTGTCTGTCAACAGGCGTGAAAGCTGTTTTCTTGTCACATTCCCCGATTTTATGTCACAAACACCCTTCTTCCGTCATGAGTAAATAAGAAGCAACTCATTTTGATGGAGGAAGCGGATGAACACAATTCAGCGTTTGGCAGGATTCACAGCAACTCACTGTTTTTGTATTATTAATATTAGGTGTTCTGTTGCCAATAGCCGTCAGCGAATGTTGATGTAAAAACTGTCTGCGCAATTAGATATCCACTAACCTGTATCAACTGACATGGCGCCCCATGGTCGCCGCCGCTGGGTGCTCTACTACGCCCGGTATCCATGAATAAGCCCCCAAGTGTCTTGTTCCGAAAAAACAAAACTTGGAGGCTTATTATGTTTACGACTGAAATGATTATTGCTATGCTTAAGGCGTATATGAGGAACACCCGAATTATCAGCCAGCTGGAGTTCGAGCTTGAGAGCATCGCTCGTCTGGTTACGGATGAGGACATTATTTCATCATTGATGCTCTATTCTTCTGACAGCGAGGCGGTTAACGCCGGCCGTATTAGCGATCGCACCTCCGATGCTGCTATGCGGTATCAAGAGGACGCTCTTACCGTGCGTAGTGAGATGGAGGTTTCGCTCAAGCGGGAGCTTGCGATTCTACGCTCTGACAAGGCCCGGCTGGACCATTATGTCGGTTTGCTGGAGGATCGGCAAAAGGAAGTCATCCTGGGCCTATATATGGATGGTTCTGCTGTTGGCGATTTGGCCGTCCAATTCGATTTCACACCCAAAACCATCCGCGCCCGAAAAGACCGGGCCGTGATGGAGCTGTGCGCGATGTTTAACCGCCTCACCGACATCTGCAAATAATTCTGCCAGCGACTCGCAAGTGCAGCAGTTTGACTTGGGATGGCTCGACGCATTGATGAATGGGCTGACCTCCTCTGAGAAATAGCCATCACGACCGCCATCCTTGACAGGCTGACCCACCATTGTGTGACTATCACGATGTTCGGCAACAGATACCGTCATGAACACCGGGAATCTATTGCCTAATCGCCGCTGTGTTCAAATTAGTGTGCACTTCCATGGCCATGCTCGCCTGGCTGGTTCTTGTGCAGTTCAATTGACTGTTTACAGAAGCTACCTTTTTTACATACTCACTCGGCCAGGCCATGGCTACATTCAAATTATGGGTATGTAGAGAATAGCCCGGCCGTCCATCACGGATAGCCGGGCTAAAGCATATTGAGTGCTTGATGCTGTTTCCTCCGAACAAGTGTCATACTTGATTTTGATTCTGACATAAGATATATGAATAATACAGCATCAGTGATTTGCCCTTTTAGCAATCATAGTTTACAGAGTTACAGAGTGTCAAGAGATAGATTATCTATCTTTGAGCACTTTTTTGCTTTTTGGTATAATTCCGGGCGCATAGTGTCCGTCCCATATAGATGTTAAGCTTATTGTAGCACGCCTAAAATCGCCTATGCCGAGAATGACGGTGGAATAAGTGCTTTCTCGTCGAAAATATAGCGCCAATGGTGGGTAAAAAACCTAGGTCTCTGACCGGGCAGTACGACGTCGATTAAGAGCTTGATTTTTGCGTATGCGTAATAGTTTATTATTCATATAGACAGATTAATGAAAGAAGCAACCTTCGCTGATGAGAAGAGGAAATATATTTGACATTATCTTGGAGGTTTACCCGGATGCAAAGGCATTTTCATATATGTCATCATATACCCTGTAAGTAACTACTCAACAGAGAGTGCAGGGAATAATGAGAAAGAAATGGATAGAATCATTACTATGAGCACACAGGTCCTTGACACCATTCGGTCGTTGCCCTGCGTAGTCTCAAGCTTGAATGGCAAGGCGACGTTCACCATGACCGCTGACCCTCTTCAGTATCACTGCGGTATTGAAGTCATGTTAAACCATGTCCTCATAATCATTTCTGGGGACGGCTTCGTCTACCTCAAGAGCACAGAGACGGGTGTGGAGCTGGTGTGGGATTCCCACGAGTACAATAGCCAGGAGTCTTTCCATGTCAAGCTGAGAGAAGTGGCTGCGGGGAAAGAATATTGGCTTTGACAAGTGGTATTTGGCACCTACTGCTGGACAGGCACGGCGAGGTTCTAATGCACAACACAAGGAGAAGTGGGCATGTCCGGTCCCCCTTGTAGTAGATTATTGCATCGAAAGAGCTGTAGATAAGAAGACCTACGGCCAGGCATAGCAAGCGGCTCAACTCGATAACACTTCCGCTTTGTTGGCACACTATCAACCAGTTATGCCACACTAAAGGGCCCCATCGAGGCTTAACTCGATGGGGCCCTTTCATGCATTTATTCCATGTTCCAAACCCACATAGAAATGATAAGTTAACTGACCGTCGACCAGTGCTACTCATTCCCCCAGCTACAAGGGAGGGCACTCAACGCTGATGATAGCCGAATATCGCCGGATCCGCAAATAATGAAGTTACTAGTCCCACGGATTCTTCCGACGTCGGCGGTGATGGTGTGGCCGCATATCTCGACCAGCATGATGCTCCCGGGCCCGATGCCCGCGGTAGCCATACCACAATCAGCTTCCGTTTGAATGCTATCAATTTATCTGCTAGACTTTTCAGCTGCAGGTTTTTTGCAGAAATCATAAGAATTGTGGCTATGGGATGGCATTGCATATAGCTTTCTCTCCTTATGTGTTGACTAAGCCTTAATATTCCGCACGTTGGATGTCAGGTAGTAACCGGCTCAGAATGAGTCCCGCAAATTGTGTCTTCCCGGTACCAACTGATGGTTCCAGTTTGACAGTATCGCGCAAAGCTAAAAGAGAACTTACTGGTAACTTAATAGTGGGCTTGGGCAGGACAGAATGCGTTCGGGTATATGCATCAATGCAGTTAACAATATCCTTAATGGTTGCTTCTGGCAAGGGTAAGCTGCATGCGCTTAAAACCTCTTGTAGAAGGGCACGCAACATGGCTTCATCGTCAAAAAGTACGCCCCACTCGTGATTTCTATTCATTCCGGAATGTGTGAAGTTCGCTGAGGATAGGATGCCCTGTACCAGGACCCCATTCTTTTCGCCTAAATAGGCTTTGCCGTGCAGGATGTTGTCTATGTACAGCGAGCAGCGAAGACTTCTTTCTTGACACAAGGACAAGAATGACCGAAATGAGTTTGCTTTTTGCAGCAAGTCGGGGTCATTGTCTTTTAGTATAGTAATCAATGCGATCTCTTTAACCGTACTCCCATCAATCGCATCAAAAAACATCTCGAAAGACTCCATGAGAAATGGGCTAACAATGTATAGCTTGTCAGATTCTCTTGCAATCCTGACGATTTCTGCTAGGTGATTCCCAGATGTATTACTAATGATTTTCATAGCAGCAGCCTCCAAAAGCAACCAGTTTTACTAAGTATACCATCTCAATGCAAGATAATGCTATGCAAACATACTAACTCGTTCAATCTCGATTGATTATCAGAACAAAGGGTGTGAGCTTTGTATTGCATCTGTTAAGGGTATTAATGTGGAGGAACTCCCACGCTCTATGCCATTATTCTCTAGGTTTACCGCATCATCATCCGTGCCGATGTGGGTGCTCGCTACAAAGATGAATGGCAGACCTCCTTGGATATGAGGGTCACCATTGTATGGTGCGGCGCCAATCCGGTGCTGCCCGAGACAGGACATTAATGAGATAGTTTGCGATAAAAGGGCCCTATGTGGCTCGATGAGTCACACGGGGCCGAGAGACTTATTCCAGCAAATCGCTGTGGGTACCGGTTCTCACAAAAAGGATTTCCTCTGTCTGCAAATCAATTTTGTAAATCAGCAGCCAGTCCGGCTCCACGTGGCATTCCATGAAGCCCTTGTAATTACCTGTCAGTTGGTGTACCCGATGCTTGGATTGCAAAGGTACTTCGTTTTGCAAATCGGTCATGACTATGAAGATTTTTCTCATGTTAATGCCGCGCTTATCCATCAGCTTCAAGTCTTTCTTGAACCTTACCGTATAGCTAGCGGTCAACATTTATTCCGAGCTCCTCAAAAAGACTTTCTACGTTCTGCGAATGCTTAGGACGCTTTCCGCTACGCATATCCTCAGCTTCTTTCATAGCTGCAATGGTCTCGGTGTTGGGAACATGTGCCGTTTTTGTGGTTAGCGCAAAGGGAATACCACCCTCACGCACTGATTGACTTATGAACGCAGTTACAGCGGCGCTCATACTAAGGCCTAGCGCGCCAAAGAGCTGTTCGCCCTGTGCCTTTAAGGCGTCATCTATTCTCAGATTGAGTTGTGCCATCATTCCCACCCCTTTCGCTATACATTCTACCATATATGTATAGCGTTGTCAAGCGGCGTCATTGCTACTACACGGGAGTTATAATCTGAAAATAAACTCAATTATCTTTATCCTTAGTAGCCTGTTATTATTCGGCGAAAACAGAAAATGCTATCATAATTCTTGGCACCATCCAAACCGTATAGATGTTCAGTGAATGAAAACCTGAACGGCATTAATGGCTGTACTATTAATGCCGTTCAGGACAAACATAAGGTTACTAGGCGATTTATTCATAATCAATGGATGTTTCTTGCACTTTCCGACATAATCCCGATATCGGGATTACCTTGGTTATCCCGAAGATAGAATTATCCCGATGGATAAGCTAGAGATATGGTGGCCAGAGGCCATTGCGCTCAAACAGTCGGGATAATTCTCCGGGTCGGGTAACTATGATTTCATTCGGGCCGCACAGAATATGCAGGACAAGTCGGGATAACTATCACCTCAAACCATACAGTTTTTTCAGCGTTTCGTCGTCGTCAACACGGAAACGGGCACTTGTTCCCTCACGCAGAGGATTCATCGGAGAAGTCGCTTCTTCAATAGCTATGCGTTTTTGCTCTGTATCTGCATATGCGTAAATCAGCGTGGTATTAAAATGTGCATGACCCAGCCATTGGGAAACCAAAGTCAGATCCATCCCGCTTTGATATAGGTGCATAGCTCGACTGTGCCGCCAAAGATGCGGATGCACATTTTCTGGCACATCAAGGCACTTCGCTCTGGCGGCAATGCCATATTCCTTCATAAACTTCAATACATTGTCATCTGACATAGGGTGCAGTTCACCATATCTGGTGGCATAAAAAAAGATGGCGGTTCGAGTAAGGGCTTTCCCCGGGATGAAAAACAGCGGCATAATTCTTGAAATGCTCCACCGTTTGTGCCATCAACGGAACGGTTCGAACCTTTGGCCCTTTTCCCAACAAAGAAACCGTCGGCGTTTTCCCAAGGTGGATATCCTTGAGACGAAGGTTTAAGATTTCTTGAATGCGCGCAGCTGTATCGTACATCAGTATCATCAAAAACTGATCGCGAAGCCCCTTTTTTGTGGCTGTATCCGGCTGTTCCAACAGGGCTTTTACAGCATCCTCGCTCATGAACTTTACGACATTGGACTCTGTCGGTTTCTTTTTGGCAATTTTTTGTATCTCAATGCTGTGGATGACTGCTGCCGGCTCCATATTCGCAACATACTTGAAAAACGCACGAATACAAGCGCGACGTTGATTTCTCGTTGTGACGCTG
>JGI994J12354_10001012_pt1 | contig 28598 bp, 26 predicted proteins | sample IntmicLarv3ML3BL_FD_12354 | JGI IMG/M metagenome (IMG submission 12354) | reverse complement strand
CAGAAGAAGGTGAAGAAAAATGTCAAGGATCATCGGAATAGATCTAGGAACGAGCAATTCAGCAGCATCCGTCATGGAAGGCGGAAAGCCATCCATGATCCCCTCTGCAGAGGGAACCAGCATAGGCGGTAAGGCATTCCCGTCTTACGTTGCCTTCACACAGGACGGTCAGCTCCTTGTCGGAGAACCGGCAAGAAGACAAGCCGTGACGAACCCGAACGGAACGATAAAGAACATCAAGAGGAAGATGGGAACTTCCGAGAAGGTCAACGTATTCGGTAAAGAGTATACGCCGCAGCAGATATCCGCGTTCATACTTCAGAAAATAAAAAGAGATGCAGAAGAGTATCTCGGTGATACTGTCGAGAAGGCGGTCATCACAGTGCCAGCTTACTTCAACGACAACCAAAGACAGGCAACAAAGGACGCAGGTGCGATCGCGGGTCTTGACGTTGTCAGGATAATAAATGAACCGACCGCAGCAGCGTTGGCATACGGTCTCGACAAAGGCGGATTGGAACAAAGGATACTTGTGTTCGACCTCGGAGGAGGGACACTTGACGTAACGATAATGGAATTCAGTGACGGTATCTTCGAAGTGATATCAACATCAGGAGACACAAAACTCGGTGGCTCCGATATGGATGAAGTGATCACGAAGTACATGATCGATGAATTCAGAAAAGAAACGGGAGTCGATCTGTCAGGTGACAACATGGCCGTATGGCGTGTTCGCGAAGCTTGCGAGAAGGCAAAGATCGAACTGTCAACGACAATGCAGACTGAGATCAATTTACCGTTCATATCATCTGACGCAACAGGTCCGAAGCATCTGATCAAAACGTTGACAAGAGCGAAACTTGAGGATCTGGTGTCGGGGATAGTCAACAGATGCAAGGCATCGATCGAAACCGCGATCAAAGATTCCAAACTCAAGAATGATGAGATAAGCAAGATCATCATGGTCGGAGGCCCCACAAGGATGCCGATCGTCCAGAACTTCGTTGAAAGCATCGTAGGTCCGAAGATCCAGCGCGGAATAGACCCGATGGAATGTGTTTCCATGGGTGCGTCTGTTCAAGGTGCAGTGTTAGCAGGTGAGGTCAAGGATGTTCTGCTTTTGGATGTCACCCCTCTTACGCTGGGAATAGAGACGCTCGGCGGAGTTGCGACACCGCTGATCGAAAGGAACACGACCATCCCGACAAGGAAATCACAAGTGTTCTCAACAGCGGCAGATAACCAGCCCTCAGTGGAGATACATGTGATCCAGGGAGAAAGGGGAATGGCCGCGGACAACACGTCACTCGGCAAGTTCTCGTTGGACGGTATCCCTCCGTCGCCCAGGGGAATACCGCAGATCGAGGTCACCTTCGATATAGATGCGAACGGAATAATCAACGTTTCCGCGAAAGACAAAGGAACAGGCAAAGAGCAGAAGATCACCATTGCATCATCCTCAAAGCTCAGCAAAGAGGAGATCGAGTCAATGGTCAATCAGGCTGCACAGTTCGCTGATGCTGACAAGCAGAAGAAGGAACAGATCGAGATAATGAACCAATCCGAGACGGCGATATACACCGTACGCAAATCCCTTGACGAATTGGGAGAGAAGGTCACCAATGAAGAGAGGGCAAAAGTGGAAGCCGCGATCACTGATCTCGAGTCCGCACGTGCATCCGGCAAGGCGGATGACGTGAAAGCGAAGATGGAAGCGATGTTCAAAGCAATGGAGCCGATATCCCAGAAGATCTATGCCCAGGCGCAGCAGGAGCAGCAGCAGGCACCTAAGCAAGGCGATGGAAAAGAGGATTTCGTTGACGCCGATTATAAGATAGTGGATGAAGAATGAGGGACTACTACGAAGTGCTGGGCATCACGAAAGATGCATCGACCGACGAGATCAAACGAGCGTATCGTAAACTAGCCAGGGAACACCACCCTGACGTCTCTTCCGATCCGAAAGACGTAGCTGAGGAAAAATTCAAGGAAATTTCCGAGGCATATGAAGTACTTTCCAACGAGGATACCAAGAAGAGATACGACCAGTACGGTCACGCCGGTGTCAACCAGCAGTTCGGCTCAGGCGGCTTCTCATGGGATAATTTCACTCATTTCGAGGACATCAGCGACATCTTCGGCGGCGGCATATTCGATATGTTCTTCGGCGGAGGGAACCGCAGGAAACCGTCGAAGAACGCAGCCAGACAAGGTGAGTCGTTACGTTATGATGTTGAGATGTCCTTGGAAGAGGTCCTTGCGGGAAAGGACATCGAGATCGCAATACCACACACTTCCAACTGCACGGACTGTAAAGGAACAGGCGGAAAGGGCGGTGACGTTGACGTTTGCAAACAATGCGGCGGGAACGGGCAGGTCCAATCGGTAAGGAACAGCCCCTTCGGTCAGATGGTATCCGTTTCGGAGTGTCCTTCATGCCGCGGTGCGGGAAAGACATTCAAAGAACGCTGCCCCAAATGCAAAGGGTCCGGAAGGACGACCAAAACGACAACTGTGAGTGTAAGCATTCCCAAAGGGATCGAGGACGGGATGCGTCTCCGCGTCCAAGGAAAGGGGGATTCAGGATACAACGGCGGACCTGCCGGAGATCTTTTCGTTGTCGTTCATGTCAGAGGCCACAAGAACTTCGAACGTGACGGCGTGAATCTCTGGACAGAGATCAATACGACATATTCAAAGCTCGTACTGGGCGGAGAGGAAAGTGTCGAGACGTTAGAGAAAGAGAACGTCACCATAACGGTACCTTCAGGCACACAGGTCAATGCTGTACTAAGGATACCGGGAAAAGGCCTTACAAAGACCAACGGATCGATCCGCGGTGACCTCTTCGTAAGGATCAAGATGGAAGTTCCAAAGAGATTCACAGATCAAGAAAAAGAGTTACTTCAGAAACTTGATTCCAAAGCAGGTTCCAAATCAAAAAGAAAGAACATCTTCAAGAAGTAGTTTCAGGCACCCCCTGAATTCATTTATATACAAAAACAGCAAAATGCAGTCATGGATATTTTCCCTTACGTTCCGAGAGGACCTCAGCAGGATATCGTTGAGTTCATCCGTAACGTAACGGAAAGGGGCGGAACAGCAGTTCTCGAATCCGGAACAGGAACGGGGAAAACGATATGCTCGTTGGCGGGAACGCTTCAGAGCACGCTGAACACAGGGAAAAGACTGGTGTATCTGACAAGAACGAAATCCCAGCAGAAGCAGGTGATCCGCGAGATCAGTCAGATATCAAAGAAAAGGAATGTATCTTGTATTGGCGTCCAAGGACGGAACATATCAACATGTCCGTTCATGAAAGACGATCCGGAATTGGCATCAGGGACTCCGGAAGAACTTTCACGATTGTGTTCAGATCTCAAGAAAAGGAAGACCGACGGTTGTAAGTTCTACAGACAAATGGATGCCGAAGAGGTTCAGGAGCATCTGACGTATCTGAGAACAGAACACCCCACACCCGAAGAATTCATCTCATACGCCTCGGACGCAGGATGCTGTCCTTATGAACTTATGAAAAGGCTCGTAGAGTACGCAGATGTTGTTGTTATTCCGTATACATTCATGATGATGCCGAACATCCGTCAGCACTTCCTGAACTGGATGAACACCGATCTTTCGGACATAGTACTGATAGTCGACGAAGCCCATAATATTCCCGATTATCTGAGAGAGGTGATGACCTGCAGATACAGTGAATACGGTCTCAGTATGATGGAGAAAGAGGCCAAAGATTGGAATGACCCAGAGGTCCATAACGGAACGTCGGCAACAGACCTCGCATCAGCATTCAGGGAATGCATTTCCGAAGCTGTTTCCGAGTACCTGAATGAAGACGACGGACTCATTCCGCCGTACTTTTTGGAAGAAGGACTGATGTCATCACTCAGCGTATCATCAGTGTCATTGAACAAGATGTACCGTTCGCTGACTGACCTTGGAGAAATAGTCGCGGAAAGGAAAAGGGCTGACAGAAAGCTTCCGAGATCGTATATGGGATCGTTCGGAAGATTCCTTCAGCTGTGGACGGACTGTTCCGAGGAAATGTATGTGAAGCTCATAACAGCACCGCCGAATCCTGCGTTCGAATCGTACTGCATGGACCCGTATCCGGCAGCAGAACCGTTCAGGGTATGCAGCGCATCGATACATATGTCCGGTACTTTGGAACCATTGTCCGAATATTCTGATATGTTAGGATTGAACGCTGAAACGAGGACGTTCAGTTCTCCCTTCGATCCAAGCAATCTTCTTACCGTTTATTCAGAGGACGTTTCAACAAAGTTCGATGATATCGTGGCAGATAAGGACATGATAAAGAAACTGGAAAGCAAAACAATTGAGATAATCCTCGCAGAGAACAGGAATTCTGCTGTGTTCTTCCCGTCGTACGTGATGATGGAGAATTTCATCGCAGACGGTGTTGTCGAGCGTTTGAAGAAGAACGTCTATTTCGAAAGGAAAGGTTCCGGGCAGCAGGAGCTGATGGACGAGATAGACCGTTTCAGAACATCAGATAACGGGGTGTTGTTCGCAGTGTCCGGAGGAAGGGTAAGCGAAGGTCTTGACTTTCCCGACCGGGATCTTGAGATCGCTGTACTTGTAGGCGTCCCGTATCCGAAACCCAATGCTAAACTGTCCGCGCTGACAAGATACTGCGACCTTCGTTACGGAAAAGGATGGGAACGTGCTGTCAGATCGCCTACGATACGTAAGATGAGACAGACCGTGGGAAGGCTGATACGTTCTGAAACGGACAGAGGTGTTGCGGTGATACTGGACAAAAGAGCAGCGATGATAAAGGAGCTGAATGCACGTGCCGCAGAGGATATGGCGTGTGAGATCCAATCATTCTTCAGTAAATGAGATACTGGAAATAATGGCCGTCAGCAATTCTTTTAAATAATGTCTACATTCCCAATGCTATGGAGATAATCGTAGACGACGCAGTTAAAGAGATGATACTTTCTGAGAAGAAGGATTTCAGGGTATGTACCGCATGCAGCGGTCCTGCACTTGTGCCGATAACTGTGAAGGCTCCGAAGAACTCGGACATCAAGATCCCCATAGGTGACAATATCCTGTACATATCTGCGGTCCAGGCATCGTACATAAAGAGAGTATCGATCGAGATGAGATACGATTCCGATAAGATATTTGCGTGCTCCGCACTCAATTACTTCCGCTGATCTCCTTTATCGAGGATACGGAGTATTCGATCAGATCGTTGAATTCCATACTGCTTTGTAATTCAAGGACCCTCTTCGGTTCGGCTTCCGTTACCGGGTGTACGGGAACAACAGAACATCCCTGTTCCTTCATCGTCGATATATCGTACGTTCCTATCTCTTTTCCGATGGCCTCTATCTCAAGTTTATCGTAACCTATCAGCGGCCGAAGTACAGGGAAATTCAACCCTGTTGATTCAGCTTTGATGTTCTTCAGGGTCTGCGAAGCAACCTGTCCCAACGAATCGCCCATGACGACTCCCGATGCGCCGATCTTCCTTGCGAACTCTGCCGCAACGGTCATCATAACGCGTTTGCACATGACGCACTGATAAGGTCCGCATACTTCCTTTATCGATGTCTGGCTCTTTCCGTGTTCTGCGACATACAGAGGCATTTCCCTGCCGGACACCTTCCTTAGCTGTTCGGCCTGTTTGATGACCTTGGAAATACTGCGGTCATCAGAATATGGTCGGTTGTCCATGTGTAAAAGACTGACATCCGACACTTTGGACATGATGTAAGCGGCCACCGGGGAATCGATACCGCCGGACATAAGGACCACGGTCTTCATGTGTTGTTGAATCTCCCAACTTCAATACCGCCGGAATCCGATCCGACGTATTCCTCATCATCTTCCATTATCATGCTGTATAACACTTTAACAAAGTCCTTGAGGTCCTTGATCTCAGTTTTGAGATTCTTTATTTCTTTCTGAAGATCCTCATTCGTCAGCATCTCATATCACTATGTTTCCGTAATCGTCTGCCAATTTCCGGGGGAAAGAACGTTCGCAGTTCGTGCAGTAGAGTTGCGTTTTACCTTTTCTGGTAAGTTCTGTTTTGCAAGTACCGCATAAGGATTTGATGACGCCTAAATGTTCGTCCTTGGTGGTGAGCTGAAGTGACGGTTTCGTTGACATGACCGCTGCACGTATGACATCACCCTTTCTGAGTTCCCTTGAAACATCGTCCGTATATCCCGGGGATATCTTTGAAACATGTATCGTTGCGTACGTTTCGTTTCCGATCTCACGTAACGTCCCTTCGCTTGCGACCACGTCCGCAGTTGCCATCGTCGATCTGATGTCGGCAACGATCGCGAAAACGATGTCGCCTTCCTTCAGAACATTAGGAGGATTGGGGGAAATGACGCTTGCGGTCATTTCCTCATCGTCTAATACAAGCGTTCCGATCTGTGCAGCATATATCTTACCGTCATTGCTGAATGTCCCGTCCGATGCAAGGTATTCTTCTTCTACTGCAACCTCATCTCCGGGAAAAACTTCTCTCTTATTCATAAAAATTCACCTAATTACGACCATTACTACGTCGATGTCCTGTCCTGTCTTGTTATGGAATGAGAATGTATGCGGGATGTGATACTTATATCTTTTACGGTAAACGACTTCTTTACCCCTTTCTTTTACATATTCTTCCAGAAAAGGAAGCGTCTTTTCCATGTGTATCGAATATACGGAATTGCATTCCATTGCCTTGTCAAGGAACGGCCGGTCTGCGTGTTTGCTTTGAGACCCGAAGGGCGGATTCATGATAACGGTATCGGCTTTCCTTGTGACGTTACGGACATCGCATACTGTGAACGGAATGTCCGCATTGAATGATGAGGCGTTCTCTTTAGCAACGCTTACAGCATTCTCTGAAACATCGAAACCATGGACATCACCGCCAAGCAGCCACGCGCCGATGGAAAAGATCCCGGTACCGCATCCGAGGTCGTTGACCTTCTTTTCAAGCACATCGTTTTCAGAATATGCCAGAAAAAGGATGTCCGATGCTATGACAGACGGAGTAGGATATTGTTCAAGAGACGGATCTGGGTCATTGAATCTCTTCACTCTTTCGAGCTGTATCTCAAGATCGCGTTTCTTCATTGCTCAAGAGAGTGGGTAAGGATATAAAAGGATAAGGGAGGGCGCTTGCGCGCCCTTGTTCCCTTAAAGTAATTTGCTCATTACCCTTGCGGCACGTGCATCGATCGTCTCGATGCCTGTGACCTTGCTTGCGTACTCGGTGAGAGCGTTGATGTCGTTGCGTTCAATGCATTCGAGCTTGAATTTACGAGTTCCGGCCATCAGCTGTTTCAGACCCTCTCCGATACGGTCGTGCCAATATGTGTACAGACCGACCGCACCCCACGGGATGTCCTTTCCCAGTTTTGCGTCAGGCCTGAGGTTCTGTACGTTGGCTGAGGAGATGAAGAATTTCTCCGGCGTTGTTCCGTACTGTTCTGCAAATGATCCGGGAAGTTTTCCCTCGTTCGCCATCTTTACGAAGTGTTCGCTCTTCATTACCGCAAGGATGGGGGTCCTGGCCATTGCGATGGACTTCACGATCGGACCGTCGCCGAGATCGGACATTGCCATTGCTTTGTACATCTGAGTCTCGTTAACAAAACCGCCTGCAAAGGAGATATCAGGAACATATTTTCCCTTCTTCTTCAGTATCTTCGCACATTCCATTACCTGAGCGCACAAGTGTATCGTAGGTGTGGACATCTCATTCATCATCGGCACCGGGGACATTCCTGTTCCTCCGCCTGCTCCGTCGAATGTCACGAGATCGATCTTCGCTTCGGATGCGCACTTCATTGTGAATGCGACGACCTCGGGTTTGTATGCTCCCGTTTTCAGGAAGATGTTCTTGACACCCTTTGATCTCAGCTGATCGATGTCTTCCAAAAATCCTTTTTCATTGGGGAAACCGACACGGCTGTGCCTTTCGAATGATTTGAATGCTCCTGCTTTGAATGCGGCCTGAACATCAGGATCCTCGGGATCAGGCATAACAAGGTAGCCGCGGCTCTTGAGTTCCAATGCTCTTTCCAAAGAGCTGAGACGCACTTCTCCGCCGATGGCCTTTGCGCCCTGTCCCCATTTTCTTTCGATCACATCAACATCAAGTTTTGATATTGCGTATTCGTCAGTACCGCCGCGCTGGTCCTCGACGTTGGTCTGAAGAACGATCGCTCCGGTCTTCCCGTCCCACTGGTCGCGGAACGACTCAATACGGAACTTGAGTTCCGGGGAGGACTGGACCTTTCCGTTGGAATATACAGCTTCAGAATCCATTCCGCAGATGTTCTCTCCGATGACCTGACAGACACCGGTGATAGCGGAACCGACAGCCATTCCTTTCCAGTTCCTCTTTGCGACCGCAGTTGAACCGAGTCCTGCTATGTGTACAGGCATGTTCATGGGAATAGGTCTCTTCGACCTTGATCCGATGACCGTTTTAATGTCAGCATTCTCAAAGAAGGCCACATCCGGGTTCGGTTCGATACCCTTTGCGCCGATCAGTTCGGCCATGATCTGGAAGTGCGACCAATCGATGAAGAAATCCTTGTTGGATGCTGCGGTGCTTGTTCCGAAGTGTTCCGGGCTCGGATACAGCACTTCACGTCCGCGGAAGGATGATTTTCCGACTTCGCACAGTACATTACAGTCTTCAATACAGATAGGACACATCCCGTTAATAGGGCTGATGTCACTCACGCGGGTCTTGGTTCCCGTGGTCGATCTTGCGTTCTCGATATAGTTCATCGTAACCACCAACACTTGGGCACATTACGTGCCAGTTATTGTACGTATTTATAACGAGAATATAAACTTAATGCTCATGTCTGCACTATTCATGAGCATTTTAGACATTTGTCTTATTGTCGAACGGAAATGATATACATTTGTGCTCACCTGTCTATTTTCTTCTTTTGCATCATTCCGAAAAGGATGTGAACTGTTTCAAAAGCTGCGATTCCTTTGTATTTATACGGAAATGAATGAAAGAATGCAAAAAATGAATGCATGCGGGTATGTGCCTGCGTGCGCATTTTTGTTCATTCGAAGAAGAAGTGTGACGGAGACTCCGGTTTCGGAGAGAAACAGGACTCGCTTACCTTCTTCAGTTCAGCATTGTATTTTTCCGGAATTCCGGAGATGAGCGAACGCATGGTCTTTTCCAATTTCTTCGGCGGGGATATGACACGTGCGTTCAGCACCAACTTTCCGGGGGATGATAGGAATCGTGATCCGTATATCCCGTCGACCTGCATCGCTTCGCGGACAAGGGACATCTTCGCTGACGATTCCTCGCAGCTGATTATCACCTTCACGTGAACGATGGAATCCACGCCGTATTCTTTGGCGACACCCTTCATCATATCCGTCGCCAAAGCGTACATATCCACCCTGTCCTCGGGAATTATGTCGTAAGTACCGGAGTACCATCCCAGTTTTGCCTTTTCGAAAGCGAACTTCTTACCGTCCTCGGGGTTAGGAAGACGGCTGCTGATACGATCCGAAAGTATGATATCAATGATCTTGTCAACATTTCTGAGGTCCTGTGATGATGTCGGGATTATTTCGGCATCCGGGACGATCCTTTTCACTTCGGACTCGATCCTCTTTACCGTTTCCGGAGAAACAGCATCCGATTTCGTTAATATCACCAGTTCGGCCTCTTTGATCTGATGTGCGGGAATGAGATCGACAGTATCCCCTGTTCTTTCCTTGTTCTCTGAAAGTATGTCCATTGCCCTTATGCAGTCAACGGCAACGGTGTACGGAGCAACACTGAACTCGTCGGGATACAATGAACGTAACGGTGCAACGACAGAGCTCATGATGTTCGTGGATGTACCGATAGCTTCGGCGATGATGATGTCCATCTTTCCGGAAACGAGGGTTCTGGCACTTGACACGAAATTATCGAAATTGGTGCAAAAGCACCCTCCCAATATCTCACGTACATCGAATCCCGCGTCCTTTGAGAATTCTGTATCCACGAGCACATCACCCTGATCGTTCGTGATCATCGATACCGATCTGTCATGAGAGTTGCGAAGTGTCTTAGCAAGGTTCACTGCCAGTGTGGTCTTTCCCGCACCGAGGTAACCGCCCATTATGAGGAAACGTGTCTTTCCTGCCATACCTCTGATATGGAGGACCGATTATTTACTTTATTCTGCGTTCTATTATTTGAAAATTCGATAAACCGTTGTTCAGCAGATCTCAATGAGGTTCTTCTTCATCAGGAACGTACATCTTTCGCACGGTATCGTAAGGACGCATTTGTCTCCCGCTGCTATTCCGCTCAGGGCCTTGATGATCCCGCGGTCCAACGGTCTGAGTTCAGTCCTTTTGTTGATCTCTAACGTTTCTTTCTCAGCATCTGAGAGTTCTGCAGGTATCACATTCTTTTCGATGAGGGACCTGACGCAGTATTCTGACTCTTCTTTGGAGCACACGTCGCATCTGCATCCCTTCGTTTCAAGAGGCCCGTATATCTCCGCGATGGGATCGACGATGTATATCTTTCGATCCTTTCCCATTGCGATGTAAATACCGTTCTGCTCCGTGGGCATGATGTATTCCATCCTCGTTCCGCGGACCTTCTCCTCACGAACGACCTTCCAAAAATCTGCCAAGTGGTTGTTCAATTGATACACGAGCTGCTGATATTTCACATCGAGGATATCCGCCAGTTCCTGTTTGGTCAGTTCTTTGCCGTTGTATGCCGCCTTGAACAATGTCGTCAGGATGGTCTGACGTATCTCATGGGATTCCAGCGACATGTACGTGGACGGGTCAAGGTATGTAATTTCCATTCTGCAGTTGGACACAAGTCAAAAATGCATTAGTCACATAAAAACTCACGCATTGTCTGTCAGGGAAAAAGGAGGGAGAAGTACATTTATTAGTCACTGCCATACCGGGGCAATATGACGATACGTGAACAGGTCTCCAAGGCCAAGAAGGCATCCATCGAATTAGCTGCGCTTTCAGCGGAGGTCAAAGACCGTGCATTGAAGGCAATGGCCGAAGCGCTGGATAACGGACGTACCGCAATTCTCAAAGCGAACGCAGAGGACCTGAAGAACGCAGACACAATGCTCGGGAAAGGAGAGATAACCCAAGTCCTCATGGATCGTCTCAAGGTCACCGATGTGAAGATAACGGGAATGATCGCAGGCATCCGTGACGTGATCAAGATCAAGGATCCGGTAGGTCAGACGCTGGCGTCCATGGACCTGGATGACAATTTGGAACTTTATCAGGTCAGCTGTCCGATAGGTGTGCTCGGTGTGATATTCGAATCACGCCCGGACGTTGTTCCGCAGATCATGTCCTTGTGTCTGAAATCGGGTAACGCGGTGATATTCAAAGGAGGGAAGGAAGCCGCAGCGTCCAACCGTTCATTGTTCGGCATCCTCAGGGATGCGGCAGCATCCGCCGGGATACCGAAAGATGTGTTCGTACTGATGGAAAGCAGGGACGATGTGAACGCGATATTGGAAATGGACGAATACATCGATCTGCTGATCCCGAGAGGTTCGAACAAGTTCGTAAGGTTCATTCAGGATAATACACGAATTCCGGTACTGGGTCATGCTGCAGGCATATGCCACGTATACGTTGACAAGAGCGCAGATATCGATAAGGCACTGAACGTTACGCTTGACTCGAAGATACAGTATCCGGCAGTATGCAATGCAGCGGAAACGCTGATAGTACATTCTGCTGTTTCAGAGAGATTTCTTCCGAAAATGGCTGAACTGTTCACGAAGAACGGAGTGGAGATAAGAGCGGATGAACGCTCAGCGAAGATCATCGGCAAAGGTGTAAAGAAAGCGGAAGCCGAGGATTGGGATGAGGAATACAATGACCTTATCATCTCGATAAAGACGGTGGATTCAGTGAATGAGGCGGTAGCGTTCATCAATGAGCACGGTTCAGGGCACACGGACACGATAATCTCGGAAGACCACAACGCAACACTGACGTTCGTTTCAATGGTCGATTCCGCAGGTGTGTTCGTGAACGCATCCACAAGATTCGATGACGGATACCGTTTCGGAAAAGGTGCGGAGGTCGGTATCTCGACGAACAAGATCCATGCCCGCGGACCGGTGGGAATGGAAGGGTTGATGATATACAAATACATCCTGATAGGCAACGGACATGTTGTAAAGGATTATGCCGGGTCCGATCCCAAGGAATTCAAACACAAGGTAACGAAGAAAGATTTCAAGCTGTGATAACATGAGAAAAGACATCCTTTCCGATATTCACAAGATCGTGATCAAAGTGGGAACGTCATCAATAACCGCAGGCGGTTCAGGTGTTTCGGCGAAATTCATGGATTCCGTCGCTGCACAGGTAAAGGAATTGAAAGACCAAGGAAAGGATGTTCTGATCGTGACCTCCGGGGCCATCGGCATAGGACTGGCGGCAATGAACGCTCATCCGAAGCCGAAAGAGATACCGATAAGGCAAGCAGCAGCATCAGTAGGTCAGAGCATTCTGATGCAGAAATGGAATGACAGCTTCCAGAAAGAAGGTATGGTGATAGCCCAGATCCTCCTGACATTGGATTTCTATTCGGACCGCGAGAAATACCTAAATCTCAGGAATGCGATCCAAACGCTGCTTGAGCATGATGTCGTACCGATAATCAACGAAAACGATGCAATATGCGTCAAGGAGATAGACGCGGTCTTCGGCGACAATGATACATTGTCCGCAATGGTCTCCAGTAAGATGGATGCCGACCTTCTGATAATACTGTCGGATGTGGAAGGCCTTTACGACAAGAATCCGAAACTTCATGCTGACGCTAAGATAATCCCTACGGTCACGGAAATAAACGACGGGATCGTTGCAATGGCCGGAGACCCGACATCGAAAGTAGGTGTCGGCGGGATGAGGACGAAGATCAAAGCAGCGCAGATCTGCAGCGAATCGGGATGCAACATGATGATCGCAGGCAGCAACATCCCGGATGTCATTTTAAGATCGGTACGCGGTGAGGACATAGGGACCATATTCGTCGCCGAGAAGAAAGAACGGAAGAAGAGCATATGGATCAAGTCCGCCCATCCGTCAGGGACCCTTGTGATAGATGACGGTGCGAAGAATGCAGTCGGTAAACATCTGAGCCTGCTGGCAGTAGGTATCAAAGCGGTAAAGGGAAGATTCGACCGCGGCGATGTTGTTGCAATAGAATGTAACGGAAAGGTGATCGCGAAAGGCATTCCCGATTACAATTCAGAGGATATCGAAAGGATCAAAGGACTGCATTCCGATAAGATCACAGAGGTCCTCGGCCACAAGAATTATGACAATGTGATAAGGAGCGAGAACATCGCTTTGATGTGATTTCCGTGAAGATCCCGCTTTGCGGAGGGGCAGTGGCACATAAGAAAGAATAATATACACAATATTCATTGTTTGAATCACACATCCATCGCTATCCGCGCATTTGCTGCTCAACATCCTCCAAGGTTTGTGACATCCATAGGCCGTTCGAAGGAAAGCGAAGAACGGAATATGATGCGATGTGTACTTTTTATTCTCTCAGCCTGCGCTACGCATCCTTTTCAATAAAAAAGAACAAAGAATGATAAGTGCCAGACATAATTTCTTTAGTATATTACAACATCTCTAAAGATCATTTTTTCGTGTTGTTCCTGTTGCTTTTTTCAATGGCTTGAAGGTATACGGTCAGTTGATATCACAAGATTGAAATATGTTCAGATAATTGAGTGGGATTATACATCCAACTACAAAGAAGGAGGTTGTAGAATGCCGTAATGGGCGTAAGGTCCGTTGTGCAGAGAGGTATGATATGCAGACCCGTTCAGCAGATGCCGATAAAAGACAGAGGATAAAGTGCAGAATATGTTCGCATGAATGGATGCCGCGAAAGGACGAGGTTCCTGCAAAGTGTCCGAAATGCAGATCGATGAGATGGAACGATCGGTTCGATCCTTCGAGGGTCTGCAGAAGATGCGGCCACGGATGGATGAGCCGGACCGAGGATCCGTCAAAGTGCCCCTCCTGTCAATCCGTGAAATGGGAATACGAAAAGAAAACATCGGAATGCAGGAAATGCGGTCACGAATGGGTCGCAAAAGGCGATACGATACCAAGGAAATGTCCGAAATGTCACTCCTCCAAATGGAATTCGGTACTTCAGGAATACACCTGTCAGAAATGCGGAAGGACCAGAGTGATGAAAGCGAACAGCCGTATGGGATTGTGTCCGATATGTGATGCCAACGTCAGTCTGTATCAGTGCGTTAAATGCAGCAGCATATGGAAAGCATCACGCGGAAGGGCGCCGAAGAAATGTCCTTCATGCAATTCCCGCAGGTGGGAAAGATCAGACATCATACAAGGATAGCAGAATAAATGGTGGGCCCGGCCGGATTTGAACCGGCGGCCTCTTCCGTGTGAAGGAAACGTCATAACCCCTAGACCACGGGCCCGCGTCCCTCGCTAATCATTGAACATATATGTAACTTTTCAAAAAGACCTTAACCACCTTCTGTATACGGAAGGGCATGAACACCGGGAACAGGAATGAAGAAGAGAAGATGTTCGAAGGAGCGCTCAATTCGGTGCTGCACATGAACAAGAAGGACTATCCCGCTTATGTAGGCGGGTTAATGGTCGCCTCAGGTAACGAATTCATCGTTTCCAGCCCGGTGGATAAGAGCATCATATTCGGAAGGTTCCAGGATCCGGAGGACGATCTTGCAGACAAGGCCGTTGAAGCAGCGCAGACCGCTTTCAAGGAGTGGTCAAAGGTGGAACCTGCAAAAAGAGCCGGGATCTTCGAAATGGCGTTGGATTCTGTGAAAAGACAGAAACTCAGACTGGCCGCGGCAGTGACGCTGAGTTCGGGCATGACAAAGGCAAGAGCGACAGAGGAAGTGGACCTTCTGATCGGCATTCTGGAAAGAGAGATCGAAAAGACCAGGAACATGAAAGGGAAGCCGACAGGAGTATGGGCCGTAGTGTCAGAATACAACACTCCTTTTGCGGCCCCCGCAGCATATGCGGCAGCGGCAATGCTTGCCGGCAACACGATAGTGATGATACCGTCAAAACACGCACCCGTGCCGATGTTCATGCTGTACGACATCCTGAAGACAGCAATGCTTCCTGCCGGCGTGTTCAATCTGATTGTAGGAAGAAGGAACAAACTGACCGCACTGCTGACCGACAATGAGGATATTGCAGGGATCGTTGCAGCAGGTTCAGGGGAAAGGATGGAGGATCTGATGTTCATTCAGACCAATGATGAACTGAGATTCATAAACGAAATAAAGGGAATGAATCCCGTGCTCGTATACAAACCGAAGAACATGGCCGCCGCAGCGGAATCGATCCTGAAGAGGGCATTCTCCTTCTCCGGACAAGACGTTTCCGCATGCTCGAAGGTGATCGTGACAGCAGAAGAACAGAAACAGTTCCTGGATGCTCTGCTGAAAGCATATTCGAAATTGACGGTGAACGATCCCGTTGATGACGGTGTCGATATCGGGCCGGTCATCTCAGAACTGAAAATGGATGAGTTCCTTCAGTTTGCAGGAATTCTCAGCGACAATGTCATCGCCGGCGGTAAGCCCGTGAGGGTGGATGCTGACGGCTACTACGTCAGACCGATGATCCTTACGGGACTTGATGAGGATCACGAGATGAACGTGATGGATCACAGCTTACCGATCCTTTCAGTACAGCTCGCAGGTGATCTGGAAGAGGCGCTTGAGATGATCAACGGATGCGAGTTCGGTCTTTATTCGGGGATATACAGCAGAGACGACAACGCCGTCAAAGAGTTCAGAGAGGTCGCATCTGCGGATAATCTGTACGAAAACGACGCAGCGGTCCGGAAGTGTGCCCTGAACGCATATATCGAAAAATTCGTCAGATGATCAGATCCCGCGGATCTTGACGTCTTTTACGTACTTTCTGGCGATCTCCGCCATCTCCATTACCTTTGATTCAGGATATGGGTCAAGTACCGAAAGCGTCTCGTCCAGTGTGTTCTTGGGCCTGAACTGATGTATGCGGTATTTCTTTGCGCCCTTGATCTCCCTGCAGATGTTCTCGATATCCTCAAGTTTAACGAATATCGGCGCAACGGTCGTTCTGAACTCGTAATCAGGAGCGGAATCCATGATGATCCTTATGGAACGCCTTATGTTCTCAACATCCACTTTAGATCCGGTGGCGCTGTTGTATCTTTCGTTGAGGCTCGTCTTGATGTCCATTGCAACCATGTCGATCAATCCCGCACCTAAAAGATCATCGAGAACATCGGGGTGGCTGCCGTTGGTATCGATCTTGATGAGCATTCCCAATTTACGTAATTTCTTGATCAAAGGCAATGTGCCGGCATTGATCAGTACTTCTCCTCCTGATATGACCACACCGTCAAGGAAATCAGAATTCTCTTTGATGTATTCCAACACCTTTTCTTCATCCACACCTTCCACTTCATCAGGATGAAGTACAAGGTCCCGGTTATGACAGTACGGGCATCTGAAATCACAGCCTGTAAGATAGACCGTACATGCGACCTTTCCTTCCCAGTCTAAAAGAGTGGTTTTGATGAATCCGCCTATCTTCACCCTTTACCCATAACGGTGCTAAGTTAAATCGTTTTTCCATAGGGGGTCGACCGGGCCCGGGAGGGCCCGGTGTTTGTTCATTTATCCTTCTTCAGCGAAAGGAACCAGTCTATGACCTTGAGTTCACACGGGTTGTTGACACGTTCATTGACGTCATCCATGGTCATCTTTGCCGGGACGATCACATCTTTGCCGGGAACCCATCCTGCCGGCGTCGATACTTTATCGGAATCAGATTTCTGTAATGCCAATATCACTCTCAGCATCTCATCGAAATTCCTTCCTGTGCTCAACGGATAGTAGTGAATACACCTTATGATCCCGTTCGGATCGATGAAGAACACTGCACGTACTGCCTTCGTATCAGACTGATTGGGCTGTATCATCCCGTATTTCTTGGCAACATCCATTTTGATGTCGTCGATCACAGGGAATTTTATTTCCAGGTTCTTGATGCCGTTCCACTCGATGTCCTTGATCCTTCGGAGCCATGCGATGTGCGCTGACAAGGAATCGACCGACAGACCGACAAGTTCACAGTTCAGTTTCTTCAGTTCGCCGGCCCTAGAACCGAAGGTCATGAACTCTGTTGTACATACAGGCGTAAAATCAGCAGGATGCGAGAAGAGAATGACCCATTTCCCCTTGTAATCAGAAGGGAATTTCATGTGGCCGTTCGTCGTTTCGCATTCGAATTCAGGTGCTTTATCTCCGATCAGGGGCAAATGTGTGTATTCTTCCATTCTTTCACCGTATGAGCATTCCCGTCTGCCGTATATACGGGTTGTTGAACTACCGCGCTGAAATTCAAAAGTATATTTACGTATAACACATCCAGATTCTCAATGCACAAGGTACGATTCATTTCCGATAACGCGGAAACAGAGGTTTCTGACGGAACGCTGATATCAGATGCAGCGAAAGCTGCAGGCGTGCGCATCGAACTTCCGTGTAACGGCAAAGGAAGATGCGGGAAATGTGTCGTATTCGTTTCAGGAACAGAGAACGGAGGATCCGAAAGGGTATTGGCCTGTCAGACGCCGGTCACAAAGGACATTTACGTCAAGGTACCGAAGAAAGAAGGTTCTGTGATCGCGGCCAATGATCACAGGAAGCTGAAGATCGAGGATCTTTCACCTGTCGTCAAAAAGGACGGTACCAATTACGGTCTGGCGATCGATATCGGAACAACAACGATAGCAGTTTCCATCCTGGACATGAATCACGGCATCGAATTGTATACGGCAACAGGTGAGAATCGTCAAAGACTGCTGGGAGAAGACGTTCTCGCAAGGATACAGCACGCATCAGAAGGAGGAACGGAAGAATTACGTTCATTGGTGCTGGAATCGATAAACGATCTGATCGACGTATGCCTCGACAGAAGATGCGATCCCCGCAGCGTACGTTCAGTATATGTTTCCGGGAACACCGCGATGACACACTTGTTCCTGGGTATCGATCCGACACCGATACGTGAAGAACCATATGAGCCAGTTGTCCGTGAAGCTGAGATAACAGGAAAGGAATCGAAGCTGTCGGTGAACCCTGAAGCGAGGGTCATATGCATGCCGTCGGTGTCCGCATACGTTGGAGGCGACGTAACCTCGGATATCGTCGCAGCGTCAATGGACATTGACGAAAAGATGTCAATAATGATAGATGTCGGAACGAACGGAGAGGTTGCGTTAGGCAACAAAGAGATGATGATAGTATGTTCGTCATCAGCAGGTCCGGCGTTCGAAGGCGGATCCGTAAGATCGGGAATGTTAGCTCGCGCAGGTGCGATAGACAGCATCAGCATCGTCGGCAATGAATTGAAATACACAGTGATCGCAGGCAAGGTGCCCATAGGGATATGCGGTTCCGGATTGATCGATCTGATAGCGGAATTGTTCAAAGCGGGATGGATAGACAAGAAAGGATACTTCACCGAAAAAGCAAGATCCGAGATCGAGAACAAAGGTGCGGAAACAAAGTTCCTGAGAATAGTCAATGACGTGATCATAACTCAGGAGGACATCAACACGATACTGCTGACGAAAGCATCCATTTTCTCGTCAATACGTTCACTTCTGATGAACGTCGGGATCGGTATCGATGATGTCGAGAACATATACATCGCAGGCGGATTCGGAAATTTCATAGACATCGAAAGTGCAATATCCATAGGATTGTTCCCGGATGTTCCCCGTGAAAAATACGTTTACTTAGGAAACGCATCACTTGCAGGTGCGAAATATGCGCTGCTGTCAGGAACATACAGGAAAAGGATAGCGGAAGTGTTCAAACGCATGACATATCTTGATTTGGGATCCAACGCAGTGTTCTTTGAAGAATATTCATCGGCTCAGTTCCTTCCGCACACCGACATATCCTTATTCCCGTCGTCGAAAGGTGAATGAATTTATACCTTTCAGACAATCGCAACCTGATGGATTGGAATTTCTCTACTACGCTGATAGGCTCGCTTCCGTACAACGATCCGAAGAAGGCATTGGACATGATAACGGACGGAAGGCTGTCCTGTCCGTTGTGGCCGCAGCTTCCTTCCTTGGGGTATTCGGAAAGCATGTACGTGCAGACAGGAGAACATCTTCCGGGAATACGTATCGACGATAAGGACAAGAAGATCATCGTCAACCTGTCGGATTACGATCCGACTGACGTATACACAGCGATCATAACAGAGGACGAGGATCATTTTGCACACTCGGAGAAATATCACAAAGGTCTGTATGAGTTTCTCAAGAGAGACACATCAAAGTTCAAAGCAGTGAAAGGCCAAGTGACCGGGCCGATAAGTGAAGGGCTTCAGGTCCAGGACGACAACGGACGTGCGGTGATATACGACGAATCGTACTCAGAGATCGTCAGGAAAGCGGTCAACATGACCGCAAGATGGCAAGTGCACGAATTATCAAAGAAGAATGACAACGTCATAATGTTCTTCGACGAACCTTCACTGACCCTCCTGGGATCGCCGTTCGCATCCGTTTCCGCGGAAGATGCGGTGGCATGGATGAACGAAGCGATGGATGTGCCAGGCTGTCTGAAAGCGATACACTGCTGCGGTAACACGGATTGGCCGATGGTGTTCTCCACCTGCATCGATATACTGAGTTTCGATGCGTATTCATATGCACACACGTTAGCGATGTTCCCCGATGAACTGAAAGCATTCCTGGAAAGAGGAGGCATACTTTCCTGGGGTATTGTTCCAAGCAGTGATGATGGTATCGAAATAGAAAATGTCGACACACTGGTGAATCTTCTGGAGATGAGCATCGATAAGATGGAAGCAAAGGGGATAGACCGAAATATGATCGCAAGACGATCAATGATAACACCGCAATGCGGTCTCGGCGGGGTTTCCGAAGAGAACGTGAACAAGGTGTTCGACCTCCTGCATGGTGTTTCAGAGAAGATGAAAGGACGGTACGGTCTTGAGTAAAGTGATCGCGCTGGCCGGGAAGGGCGGTGTCGGAAAAAGTACCATCGCAACGCAGATCATCAGGTCACTGTCAAAAAATGATGTCATACTGGCGATCGACGCGGATCCTAACTCGAACCTTCCGGAAAAACTGGGAATAGAAGCAGAAGGAACGATCGGAGACATGAGGAACAATTCTGTCGAAGACCCGGACAGCATCCCGGCGGGAATGAGCAGACATGAATACATGGCAATGAGTGTCCGCAGGCTCATTACGGAATCAGACAAAGTGGACATGCTGGTCATGGGCAGGCCGGAAGGCGTAGGATGTTACTGTTTCACCAACAACGTGTTGAAAGAATGTTTTGAGGATATCATTCCGAAGTACAAGTACACAGTGATCGATAACGAAGCAGGCATGGAACATCTTTCCAGGAAGGTAATACCGTTCGCTGACGTTCTCATAATAGTTTCAGATCCCACACTTATCGGAATAAAGACAGCAGCAAGACTGAAAGAACTTGCCACTGACGTTAAGATATCGGTGGAGAGGACGATACTGGTGATAAACAACGTAACATCTGACGCATCAGTACTGATCAGCGAAGCCAAACCGCTTGGGTTCGATGCTGTGATGACCTTGCCTCACGACGATCTGATATCAACTGCCGCGATGCAAAGCACCGAACTCAATATTCCGGAAGATTCGGAATTCGGTAAAGCTGTTGAAAAGCTCATCAGGATCCTTTGAATGGTATCATATCAGATCGGTAAACCCTATAGCGATTTTCATGTTTCGCCGTCAGACATGACCCTGGTTCACCAATGTCCGGAATCTTTCAGATATGCGAATGGATCCCTGAATCTGAACTTAGTGGACTTTGTTTTACCGACCTTTTCTAAAACGCCGATATTCACCAGTTCATTCAGTTTTTGAGAAATGCGCTGTTCACCCAGGGCGACCCATGAAGACACGTCCTGTATCATGAACCACGACATCCCTCTGGAACGGATAACAATGGATCTTGACGTTTCATCCAGGTCTTTCAGTACATTCCTGCTTTCGAATTCTTTCATTGCCTTCAAGTAAGCAATGTGCAGGGACTCGGATATGTACATTATCAACGGCCGATAATCTGAGGTTTGATCTGTATATCCCAAGAGATCGTAATATGTTTCCAAAGAACTCAGGATCTCTTCTTCCAATCTGCACAGTTTGGAATTCTTCAACCCGAGTTCCTGCAAAAGTATTTGAAAAAGTGTTCTTCCCATTCTGCCGTTACCGTCGGTGAATGGGTGTATGCTTTCCAATTCGTGGAAGAAAAGTGTTGCGGTGACGACAGGATCATACGGAGACAGTTCAAGCCATGAAAGTAGCGATTTCAGTTCTTCCTCTATGCTGCCGTGAGGACACGGGATCATATACTCAAAACCGTCCTTATCAGCGATCACGGATCCGTGGTCGCGTATCTTTCCCGGAGTGCCGGCTATGCCTGTTCTTCTGGTGAGTCTTTCATGTGTGTCCTTTATCGTTTCTGCCGTCCAAGGCATTTTGAAATCGTCTGCAGCGATATACGAATGAAGATGGTTCAATATCTCCTGTGTGGGTCCGTCCCTTTTCTCATTGCCGACCCCGCCTTTGAAGTATGACGTGGATATTCTTTTCACCTCTTCCTGTGTCAAAGGATTGCCTTCGATGGACGTCGACCAATGTATGTTCGATGAACACACGTCCTTAACAAGATCGAGATGATCACCTGCGGTCAGGATGATCCCATCCAATTTGCGGTCCATGTCCGTTATTTCATTGAGCCTTGTCCTGTGATCAGAACCGAGCCTGATGACCGGTTCGAAGGGAACCTTCCGTTTATGTTTCACAGGATATCCTGCGGGTCTGTATTCTGAGTATTCACTGAGGTCTCGTTCACTTTTGATGAGTAAATGATGAACATCGGCAACAGCACCTCGATTACGGTAATTCATTATATCAATCAACGGAAACTCCAATGATAGTATTTAAAAAATTGCTGATTACAGTAATAGATTACCGTAATCATTTATCGTAATGTTCATTCCTTTGCATCAAGTTCTTTCAGGAACTTCGGGATCATCTTTGATTCTTTCGTACCGACGATCACGTTACGCTGTATCATTTCCTGAAGCTTCCCTGACATCCTTGCGACCAATCCCGGTATTACGACCATTCCGTCAGATCTGCTCAATGCCTTGCTTTCTTCAAACGCTTTGACAACATGCTCCGGGTTGAACTTCCCTGCCGAATATGCTGTAAGGACAGATAATCCTTCAGTATTCACTATCTGCAACCAAACGGGCATCTTTGACTTTTCGATATCAGCACGTACCGTGAAATATGTTAACGAAAAGTTGGTTGTAAAGAATATGGGTGAATGTTCATTCGGCTCGTTGATCGGATACAGGTCCTGTTTCACCTGTATCGGAACCTGGGGGTCGGTGTAGATGTTCTGACGCAACGTGAACAACGGTAACGCTTCATAATCCTTCAGATCATCAAAGATCACGAGACTTCCGTATTTGAGTGTGGAAATGACCGCCATGGCAACAGCATACTCTCCGGAACCGAGACGGTTCATCATCGGATATCCGAAGGCNTTGAACTTCTTCTTCAAGGCACTTCTCCGTACTGTTGTCTGTTTCTCGATACACTGTTTAAGGTTTGANGAAGCNGTATCGATAACAATATCTTCCACGCCGGCCTTCTTTGCCNTTTCAGTCATATCTGCCATTTCCTCAAGACTCGAAGAGGANAGTNCCAGCGGTACTGAGAACTCTTTGGCGACGGCAACGAATTCGTCGATGTTCGATGCGTTGGCGGAATAGATCAGCGGTCTCCTTTCCTTGCTTATCCNGAGCGCTTCCTTCAGTGCGCTGATGTTTGAGGATTCAAGGATGATCGGTCNGTCNGTTGCTNCTNTCACTTCTTTTACGGTCTTTGCGAACGATGACGGATCGCCGCTTTCATTCTTTATGTTCACTGCATCGATCCGGAAAACGGTACCGACACGTTCGAATCTCAGTTTCTCAATGTAAGCGATACGTTCCTTCACGTTCGATGTATCGGAAACGGTCAAAGCATAAGCGATCGGATTGACGAATCTCCTTTCGTGACGGTACAGTACCGTCTCTCCGCCCATGTCTATTCTGTTCCTGCCTCCGATGGATACGGTCCTCACAGGCGGTGCCGCCGATTCGTTCAATGTATCCTTGGAGCTTTGTTCGATATGCGGGCAATCATCTATCTTCGCCTTTTGGTTAGCGAGCTGCATCGCAAACGCCAAACACGTCGGCTGACCGCAATCCTTGCAGTTGGTCTTGGGAAGGAGTTTGAAGAACTCTATTGCTGTCGGCATCTTACTCCTCCGTCAATTCGTCTGCGTAGCCGATCACCATATCTGCGGCTCCCGGTCCTCTCATGATGATGATGTCAGCACCTGACACCATTGCGGCAATTGCCGTGATGGCCTCCCACCATGTTGCCCTGTGTGCGGCATCTCCAAGCGAAGGGTCTTCTTCGTTAGTAGCGTCACCGACACTCCATGCGGTCGTTGCGTCGCAGACGATCGGCATCTGAAGCATCTTGTCACCGTTCAGCGCAGCTAAACGTATCCTTTCGTTGACAGAATATGAATAATCCAGACCCATTCCGAGGGCTGCCATCAGCGGGTCCATTACTATGTCTGATCTCTGAACTCCGAAATCGGACAGAAGTATGTTCATCTGTTTTGCGAGATTGATGTCGAGATTGGAGAAAGCAAGTACGAGATGACCGTTAGCCATTGCTGCTGACGATATTTTTTTGTAATCATCCTCCTCAGCCTTCGCAAGTATGAGGCGGCTGTCCTTCACTGTGTTACTGACCTCGGTCAATACTGCAGTATCAATATCGGGAATTCCGCATCCGCAGACCATTATTGGCAATCCCGTTCTGTCAGAGATCTTCCGGACAAGTGCTGCCGCATCCTTAGGAGATGTGCCTTTGCGTGCCGGATCTGTGCTTAACAAACGGACGCATATCATATTCGCGCCGAGTTCCTTCCACATGACGGCCCAGTCCGCAGGATCGTTCTGCCTTCCGTCGAACATCTTCGCCGCAAGTTCCGGGTAGTCCGAGAGATCATCAACGACCTCACCGGCTATCATCGGTCTTCTCTTCGCGGAGTTCTCGAAGGAAAGGAACGGCATTCCGTCCGCTCCTCCTGCTTTGTAATCTCCCTTTCCGAATGTCGTTTCACCGATTGTTCCGGAATACTTCTCCTTGACCGACGGTATCTCCATGTTATCAACCTCACAAGAGCGGATCCAAATACAGCGCAGGATGGTCCTTTTCCGACATCCATGCTATCAGTCCCTCAGCATCTTCCGTTATCGTTTCGTCAGCGATCCTGTCCAGGAGATCGGGAACTCCCAATTCTTCGGATCTTTTCCTGAACTCCGATGCGATGGAATCCTTCAGATGCTTGGGCATCCACGATATTCTGAGAATGCCGCTCTCTGCAGCGATGAACTTGTCGCTAGTGATATATTTTTTCCCTATTCCCATGAATCCCGGCGTCTGTCTTCCGCCGCCGATCGACCCCGCAAGGGAGGAGAACTTCATTCCCACAGGCGTCATCCCCGTGTATTCGCGATCCACCAGGATGACAGACTGCATATCGATCATCATTGCNGCGATNACTTCGAAACATCCGCATGAGGTCATTGGTGAATCCATCAGACTGTACAGACAAATACGTTCAACAGTACCGTGGGAATTGTTCACGACAATATCGTTAATTCCTTCCCATTCGCCTTTTTTCTCGTCAAGCGCAGGTCCCTTTTGGAAAGGTCTGTTCGGGCCGTTAGGCGAAAGGTCGAAACTCGCTTTGGCGTCCAACCAATTTATAGCTCCGCATAACCCCAGACGTTCCGGCGTGACTATACAGACGTGATCGGGAGCGAACGATTGACACATTGTGCACGTATAGAACGTATCAACAAGCTCGTCCTTCAAACCTCTCATCCGTTCGTCCCTTGCTTCGTATATGAGAACTGCTTCCTTCATTCTCCTTTCAAGTTCTTCGGGATCGGTTATGACCGCGGCTTGAACTCTTGTGACGATCTTTCCGAACTCCTCTTTGATCTTGTGGACAAGTATCCTTCCGAGATCCGTTAACGTCAATCCTGCCTTTTTCCCGTTGTCCGAGATCCTCAGCCAATTGGAATTGCGCTGTCCGGCATGCCATACGCCTTCGGCGAAGTTCATGAAATGATGGATGTGCCGTTCCATTACCGCTTCCAGATCGGACTGCATCTCCTTACCGTAAACCTCTACGACCAGTCCTAGCGGGATGTTCGATCCTTTTTCGAATGAATCGATATCTTTGCCGATTAGCCTTACAGAACCGTCATCGATCTCCCTTTCCCCTCTGGACACCAGCAACTCAAATGACCTGCTCTTGTTACCGCCTGCTTCCACGTATGTTTCCGGTCTTCGGATCAGTTCGCCTTCGAACGCCGGTCCGTAGCTCACGGGAAGGTCCATCGGCTGTAACGTGACGATGATGCCGCGTTCTTCTATGCCCGCTTGTATCATCTCACTGTGGACGTTCCTTACAACGACCGCTCCGGGGATCTCGGGAAGTCTCTGATCTGAAACGATGACTGCACTGTGAAGCAGTGCAGCGAACGCGAAAGCAGCATCCATGTCCCCTAATCCTCCTGTTTGGATCACGACGACCTTCGGTCTCTTCGAAAGGTACTCCTTCAACCGTGCGCTGTCACCGGGCTGAACACCTCCGAATGTCAGCGCAGCACGTACAGCGAAGTTCAATGCATGTACGGTTCCGGTAAGTTCCCCGAGGGGATACAGCATACGGTCGAGACCCATTGCTATACCCTCCTTTCTCATGATATCAGGATAAGAGCCAGATGCTAAGATTATCATCCCTTTCGACTGACAGTCGCGGACCATCTTCACTACATCCTTGTTCTCTCCTCCGAGGAACAGGATCGCACCGGGAATGGTCTCGTCGACCAGGCTCAATCCTAATTCCCTCAGGGTCCTGTCGGGAACGAAACCGTCCCCTTCCCTGCCATTCAGGTACGTAACGGATTCGATGATCTCCGCGGCATACATTGCATTCTCGCCTGCGGTGAATCCTGCTTCTAACGATATGTCATCTGAGAACGTGAGTTCAGAAAGGAATTCGACCGCCTTATCGGCGTTCATGTCGATGATGCCTTTCCATCCGCACAGTAACGGCAGTCCGTAAGCAGTGTCAGGATACGTTAGAGGAACATTTCCCGATTCATTTTTCACCGAAGTGACCAATCTCAACGCAATGTCCCTCAGCCCCTTGGACCCCCGCACGGCCATCTTTATGAGTTCCTCTGTCCCTATGTCACTGCGTGCGGCAGTGATATTCAAAATATCCTTGGAAAGGTCGTATCTCTCGAGGTCCTTCATTTCAGTTCTTTGTACTCCCTGAGCTCGAATATTCCGTTCATGCTCTCCAGACCGCTGACGATGCAGTCCTTGAATTTATTCACCGTTGTGCCGGTATGTCCGAGGTCTGCGACCATCTCAATGGACATCGTCTGATAACAGATCTTGACCTTACTGAACACGCATATCAGATTAACGCCTTTCGATGCGATGGAACCTACTATCTGGCCTATGGATCCCGGACAGTCGGGAATATCGAATGACATCTTCACCAATTTCACATCTTTCTTGAAGAATGTCACGGACAATATCCAAGATTCAGGATCGATCGATATCATGACCTCCGAACCGTTGAATTCACCCAGTATATCGAGATATTCCTTACCGATGTCTATCGAACGGTCCTTGAACACCATCGGAGCTCCCCGTCTGACCTCGGTCTTGTTCTTTGATGCGGAAGTGCTGAACACCCTTCCGACGTCTGCGGTCTTGATGTCAATGAGGTTCAATTTCGATACTGAAGGATCGTTATCGTCCTTCAGTTGCGAGAACGTCTCCTTGATGATATCCGCTTCACCCGCGAAACTAAGGTCAACAAGCATCTTCCATATGATGACCGTATCGGAAATGGCGTTCTGTGAAATGGAATTGAGGATGTTCACGCTTCTCTTTCCCAGGAACTCTGCTGCCTGTGCGGTAGCACCGGGAACGTCCTGCATGTATATCGTGACGTAAGTGAGCGTACGATAATTCTCCTGAGGATACATGGAAAGTATCAGTTCGTAATCCTTCGGACCTTCGTCGGAATATTTGAACAGTGTGCTGTAAACAAATCCCCCGTCCACAAGCCCCATCGTGTCAGCAAGTCTTTCGCTGATCTTTACGTTCGGTCCGTGTGCTTTCGTGAATTCCCATGCTTTCATTGGTATCGGACGAGTGAACAGTGTTCAATCATATATCTCTTATCAGCTGTCGTTCTTAACGGATTTCAAAGGAAGGGTCCAAACAGGCTGTTTCTTACTGTCGTGGAGTATGTTCTTCCTGATGTTCGTAAAACATCCGTCGTCATCAGTGAACATTCTGTTCATACTCTCGATGTTCCTTTCGGAAACGATCTCCAAAGCAGTTCCGTTGACAGCCCTCCTTAGCAACCGCAATGCTTCCGAAAGATGTTCTGCGGCACTGTCCAAAAGGTAAAGGCGTTCGTCAGTTGAAAGGAAGTTCTTCTTAGGTCTTGTGAACGTATAGCGTTTGGGAACGTTCTTGCGGGCACCGACTGAGAACGGACACACAGTACATTTCCTCTTTATCTCACGGACATCTCCCTCAAGCGTTTTGTTCATGATCGGCGTCATCTTGTTACTGCAGACCGGACACGTCTCCGGGAAATCCGACAGATCGGATTCAAGATACTTTATGGAAACATCAACAAGGCGTCTGTTTATTGCAATAGTTCGAATACGTTCCTCGCTTACTTTGTATTCCTTCCCGTCCTTCTCCAATTCCCTGCGTACAAGCCTTGTAAGCTCTGCTTGGGACTTCACGGTGTGGTTCTGGTACATCACCGTGAAGATCACGTTGACCAACGTTTCCTCGGAAGGGATCTTATACATCGTACCGAGTCAAGTAATACAGATATTTTACACCTCGTTCCGAAAAATGAATTAAATAATGGTTCGTATTCGGGAGTACTACGCGGGGGTAGTCAAGTTGGCCAACGACGCAGGACTTAAGATTCTGTCCTTAGTGGTTCGAGGGTTCGAATCCCTTCCCCCGCACTCATCCTTTTCCGAAGATGTGGTCTGAACGTTTCACCGTTATTCGTACATCATGCGCTTCCCGGCAGCGGAATCCTCGAGACATCAGTGTTTCGGTCCGAAGACCCACACACTCACCGGCCAAATAACCCAGCGTGTCGGTATATACGTATGTTGAGCGGTCAACTTAATATTATATAATCCGTTATATAGTCCAAATTGCTACTCTGTCGCGCGGAAGTTACAAAATGAACGCGATA
>JGI994J12354_10001011_pt1 | contig 28600 bp, 24 predicted proteins | sample IntmicLarv3ML3BL_FD_12354 | JGI IMG/M metagenome (IMG submission 12354) | reverse complement strand
GCAGATGCTTTGGGATTGTTTATGGCATATCTTTTTATGCATGATTGTGTAAATGTGCTTTATACGCAAACATGGTCGGGGAACACAGCCATGCTTCGCTTGGCGGAAAAGATTGGCTTTACCGAGGTCAGGCGAATACGGAATCATCGCGAGGTCAGGGGGACGTCCTACGACGCGCTTACCTTCTCAATGGGGAAGGATGAATTTTTCACAAAGCATCCTGCGCTTCGTATGATGGAAACGAAAATGAATCAATAAAAATTTTTATGAATTTTTAAACAAAACATGAAACCTATTTATGGTTACATTCGTATTACTCATAGAGGACTTATAGGCAGGGGCGCATTACGCCCCTTTCATCATGTGTTTTTACAAGTCATGCAGTTTTACATAGGGAGAGGGTGATTCGACTGGAAAAGATTGTAGAGCTTCGCAATGTTAGAAAGGTCTACAAAATGGGTGAGGAACGGATTGTTGCGTTGAATGATGTGTCAATCGATTTTGAACAGGGAAAAATATACTGTCTGCTCGGTGTATCCGGCTCCGGTAAATCCACTTTATTAAATTTGATTGCCGGGTTGGAACGGCCGACAAAGGGTAGCATCACGTTCCGCGGTAAGAAGATTGATAAGATGAATGAGAAAGAACTGGCGCTTTTCCGCCAGAAATACATTGGCTTCGTGTTCCAATCCTACAATCTCCTGCCAACATTGACGGCGTTGGAGAATGTGATGCTTCCGTTGATTTTCCGCAAAACATCAAGATTACAAAGGCGGAAGAAGGCGTTGAAAATGCTGAAAGCGGTTGGCCTAGGGAACCGTTGGCGGCATAAGCCGTCAGAAATGAGCGGGGGCCAGCAGCAGCGTGTGAGTATCGCGCGCGCCTTTGTGAATGAGCCGGAAATTGTATTTGCGGATGAGCCGACGGGCAACCTTGACACACGTACGACGATTGAGATGATGGATCTCATCACCGGCATGGCGAAAGAATATAACCAGACGCTTATTATCGTCACGCACAATGTGGAGCTTTCGGTTTATTGCGACCAGATTATCCGCATACGTGACGGGGATATAGAAAGCGTGGAGGACTGCACGGAGCAGCGCTTGGCGTATGAGGCGCAGCGCGAGGCGGAACGAAACGCGGCAAAGACGGCTGAAGAAGCCGAACCTAAACCGAACACCAAAGAAAATAAAATAGAAGAAGACAGAATTGGACAAGAGCAATAGAGGAACAAAATCATCCACAAAGGGGAATCTATATGAAAAAAATAGGCTTGTTGGCAGGACTCATGCTTTTAGGAGCGATGCTGTTTTCATTACCGGTCGCGGCGAGTGCGGTGTCGTATGTACATCCGGTCAATTTCACAGTGAAACCGGGGGAACCGACGCTGTTTGACGTGACGCTGTACAATCAGGAAGCAAACGCGATTGACAATCTCGTTGTGACAGCGGATAAAGGCACGCTCTTTGTCGCCGTGGTGGACGTGGAAAGCACAACGGTTGCCGCAGGCGCGACGACGAGAGTGCGCCTCCAATTGATGGCGGATGCAGCGTTTGCGGGCACGCAGATTACGGGCGGCATCTCGTTCTCGTACAATGATACGGGCACAACAAAGACAGGTAACACGGTGTTGTACGCGGATGTCGCTGCGCTGCCGGTTGCGCCGACGCCGACCCCGCCGCCTGCGGCGCAGACGCCGGACGTCCGTATGGTTGCGCCGGGCTCATATATCACGATGGAAGCGGGTAAGAGCGCTTCGGTAGACGTCACCTTGCGGAATCTTTCCGCTTTTTCCGCGACGGATGTGCAGGTGTATTCCGTGGCAAATAAGGATTTCATAGTGACGCTTGACAACGCGAAATCGTTCGGCCTGAACAGCAAAGCGGAGAAAACCTTCAAAATGACAGTCACACCGGATGCAAGCTTAACGGCGGGCGACTATGTGATTAAACTGGAATATACATACTTGAACAATGTGAAAGAAACCATGACGGGCAATGCGGAAATCTATGTGAAGGTGAAGGGCAGCCCGACGGTAGGCGGCGCATCCTTGCTCCTGACAGATTTTGCCGTGAACCCGGCCACGGTAACGGCAGGGGATTCGTTTGTGCTGGGCATGAGTGTCCGAAATACGTCTGATAAGCAAGCGAGCGGTATCAAGGTGGAGTTGAAAGGTCTTGACACCGAGAGCATCAGCATCACCAACGCCACGACGAGCCAAAACTTAGGCACGATGGCGGGCAATTCCCGCATGAATGTGAGTTATACTTTGACGGCCAACAGTAAAATGAAAACGGGCTCCTACCCGGTGACGCTGGAGCTGACATATCTCGGCGCAGATGGCACGGATGTCGTCGAGAGCTATCTCTTCTACATCAGCGTCCACGCGAAGGACGGTGCGGGCGATGGCCGCGCTATGTTGGAAATCATCTCCATCACGCGGCCGGTGGGCGCGTTTGGTGTGGGAGATAATATTGTCATCAAAGCGGTGGTGAAGAATGTAGGCGACAGTGAAGCCACAAATGTGAAAATCACGGCCATACCGGAGGCAAATATTCTGCCGCAGACGGCGAATATCCAAATCGTTAACAAGCTTGCGCCGGGTGCGTCCGCGGAGCTTTCCTTTACGTTTGCCGCGACGAAGGCGGCGGAGAGCAAGAACCACAACATCGGCTTTTCGGTGGATTACACCACTGGTGATGCTGCGGAAACCTTCTTGCAATATGTGGGCGTGACGGTTTCCAACCCAGAGAAAGAAGAGGAAGAAACGGGCGGAAGCAAAAGCCAGCCGAAGATTATCGTAAGCAACTATGTGGTCGATCCGTTGATTGTTATGGCTGGTAAAGAGTTTGACCTCGACCTGACGTATATGAACACGCATTCCATCAAGGGTGTATACAACATCAAGGTTTCCGCGCAGGTGCTTGGTTCTTCGACGGAGAAGGGGAATGTATTCACCCCGGTGGGTAGTTCCAATACTTTCTACATCGACGAAATTTCACCCAAGGGTGAAACAACGCAGCATCTGCGTATGTATACCGTGCCTGATGCGCAGCCGAAAAATTATATCCTGACCATCCGGTTTGAGTATGAGGACGAGGACGGCAATAAGCTTGAGGCGGTTGAAGAGGTCGGCATCAATGTGCAGCAGATTACGAACTTGGATATCGGTAATGTGTGGATTAACCCGGAGGTTGGGCTGAACCAGAGCCAGTATGTCAGCTTTACCGTACAAAACCGCGGCGCGGTGACGCTGCGGAATCTGAAAATCAAAATCGAGGGCGAAGGGATTGAAGCGCCGAACTCGGAGTTGATTTTTGGTAACTTCCAGGCAGGCAGCTATGACTATTACGACGCGAGCTTTTTCCCCATTTTGGAAGGGCCGCAGGAGGTGCGCATCGTTATCACCTATGACAATGACCTTCTGGAGCCGGTTGAGCGTGTGGAGACATACTACATCAATGTTGTAAATTACGAGCAGAACTGGGGCGGCGATCCTTGGATTGAAGATGGCTGGGGTGGCATGGACGGCATGGGCGGACAAGAGCAAGGTGTTGTCGCAAAGGTCATCGACTTCCTGAAGAAGCCTATTGTCTGGGGCAGCGCCATCGGTGTTGTTGTGCTTGCCGGTGTGGTGGTGACGGTGCTTGTGGTGCGGAAAAAGCGCCTGAAGGAGATGGAGCTGGATGAATAGTATTGATATTTTGTCCATGGCCATGCGGAATCTCTTCAAGCGGAAGCTTCGAACCTTTCTGACGGTGCTTGGCGTGGTGGTTGGATGTACGGCGATTGTGACAATGATTTCCCTCGGCCTCGGCATTAATCGCAGCTTTGAAGAGCAGATGAAGAACATGGGCGACGTGATGAAAATTACGATTGACAATTATAGCGGGTATTACGGCTGGGAGAAGGACGCACTTGTCATAGACGAAGATTTTATGAAAAAAATCAAGGAGATTGACGGCATACAAGCCGCATCGCCCTTTATCCAGACATATATCACCGTGACAAGCGGGCGGTACCGTGCGGATTTACAAATTTACGGCATGGACCCACAGGCGATGGAAGCGTTCGGTTATATCGCGGATGCCGGGCGGCTGCTGGATGATAGTGATGTAGGGATGCAGATTGTATTCGGCTCCGACGTGCCATACAATTTTGTCAGTGCGCGTGGTGGCGGGCGTGGCGGGATGTACGGATACAGCTCGATGATTATGTACGCCGGCGGTGGCATGGTCATGATGGACGGCGGCATGGGCGGTGCTGACGGGCGTGAAGCGCCGAAAGTGAACGTGCTGGAGGATAGAATACTGGCCTCCTATGCGCAGGGCTTCGGCGACCCGAATTACCAACCCGACCCGCAGACGCAGGGCAAGGAAGTCAAGCCGTACCGGTTTGAGGGTGTAGGCGTGTTGCAACAAGACGAAACGAATTGGGAAACACAGTATAATAGCTATATGACCATCGAAGCGGTTGAAAAAATCATCGAGGAACGTTCGAAGTACGAGCAATCACTCTGGGGCGGCAGCACGCAAGAGACGTATGGGTATCAGCGCGTACAGATAAAAGCCGTGGATGTTAAAGCGGTCGATGCTGTTATTGAGCAGCTCATTGAGCTTGGCGTGAACGAATACAATATATACAACCCGCGTAAGGACGTTAAGTCCATGCAGGATATGCTGGGTAGCTTGCAGGGGTTGCTTGGCGCGATTGGCGCGGTGTCATTGTTCGTCGCGGCCATCGGTATTGCGAATACGATGATTATGTCGATTTACGAACGTACACGTGAGATTGGTATCATGAAGGTCATCGGTGCGTCCATCCGGGACATCCGTCGGTTGTTCCTGACGGAGGCGGCGGTCATCGGGCTGATGGGCGGCACGTTCGGAATAGGGCTCAGCTTGTTTGTCTCTTTCATTATCAATGATGTAGGGATACCGTTTTTTGAAATGCTTGCCGGGGGCGGGCAGGATATATCATATATCCCATTATGGCTCTGCGGCGGGGCGCTTTTGTTTTCGGTGGTAATTGGTTTGCTTTCGGGGTATTTCCCGGCGCAGCGTGCCACGAGATTGAGCGCACTAACGGCAATTCGTTCGGAATAATTAACGGTATCAAATGCGTGCGGGTAAAGGAGGTCATTACATGTACACACCTGGTTTGGTTTCTGTTACGTTCCGCAAGCTGCCGCCGGGCGAAATCCTTGCGTTGATGGCGCAAACGGAGCTGCGCGCCATCGAATGGGGCGGCGATGTGCATGTACCCGATGCTCTCCGTGCGGCAGAGGTGCGTAAAATGTCTGCCGATGCGGGCGTTACAGCCGCCTCCTATGGCTCGTATTACCGCTGCGGGGAGGAAGAGGCGTTTGGCCCTGTGCTGCATGCGGCAGTAGCGCTTGGCGCGCCGAACATCCGCGTCTGGGCGGGTAACATCGGCAGCTTTGAGGCGGATGCCGCGTATCGTGAAAAAGTCGCCGCCGATGCAAGGATGGTGACAGCAATGGCGATGTCCGAGGGGTTAACCATTTCGTTTGAGTTCCACGGCGGTACGTTGACCGATACGATGGCTTCCACTTTGTCCTTGCTTACCGCAGCGGAAACACCCGGCCTGGCGACCTATTGGCAGCCACCACAAGGCTCCCGGATGGAAAACAATCTGGCCGCGCTTGATGCGTTGATGCCACACATTTCCAATGTCCATTGTTTTGAATGGCGTTGCGCAAACGGTGAAATTATCCGGCGTCCCTTTGCGGAGGGCGAGGCGCATTGGGCTGTGTATTTCCAAAAGCTCAAAGAAGCCAATAAGACGGGCTACGCGTTCCTCGAATTCGTGCGGAACGACGACCCGAAGCAATTTATCGACGATGCAGCGGCTTTGTGCGCGCTGCTGAAAGGATGCAATGCATGATAAAAGCCGTGATTTTTGATATGGACGGCGTGCTTGTAGACAGCCAGCCCTTCCACTTTACAGTGGACAGGGCTGTGCTTGCGTCTTGCGGGCACGAGGCAAGTCTGGAAGTGGTGCAGAATTACGCAGGTATGTCGAACGCGAACCGATGGGCGAAATACAAATGCGATTTCGTGCTGGATGCCTCAGTGGAAAGCTTGATTGCGACGCATGTGCGCATCATTATGGAACAACTCGATGCGGCGGAATTGCAAGCGATATCGTATATCCCGGAATTGCTGGACATGCTACGCGCGCGCGGCTTGCGCCTCGCGGTGGCAAGCTCGTCCTCGTATGATTTTATTTATAAAATGCTTGATAAACTCGGCATCCGCGGTGCATTCACGCATGTGCTTTCCGGTGAAGATATGCCAAACAGCAAGCCTGCGCCGGACATCTTTCTCCGCGCGGCGGAATTGTTAGAATGTGCGGTTGACGAATGCGTCGTTATTGAGGATTCCGCAAGCGGCGTGCAGGCGTCCGTCGCGGCCAACATCCGGTGTGTCGGCTTTCGCAATGTGAATTCCGGCGCACAGGATTTATCCGGTGCTGCTATCATTGTGGATGATTTTGCGACACTCATAAACGATATGACATGGTTGGAGGATATTCGATGAAGCTATATGTGGTGCGGCATGGGGAGACGGATTGGAATGTGGCGAAACGCTGGCAAGGACATGCCGACATCCCATTGAATGCGCTTGGTCACGCACAGGCGCGGGAGACAGCGGAGGCCTTGCGAGGTATCCCGTTCACGGCGATTGTATCCAGCCCCTTGTCGCGTGCGTCGCAGACGGCGGATGCGATTGCGGCGCTGGTTGGTCTGCCAGTCGAGACAGAGCCGCTGCTGATTGAGCGCAACGTCGGGGAAATGAGCGGACGCACGGTGGAGCAGTGGCGTGCGGACCACCCGGGGGAGCCATTCCCCAATGCCGGTATGGAGTTGTGGGAGGATGTGAAAACGCGCGGTATTGCGGCGCTGACAGCCTGCGCAAAAGCGCATCCGGAAGAGGACATAGTGGTGGTGACACATGGCGGGCTTGTCCGCGCGGCGGCAGAAGCGCTTCTGACGGAAGCGGAACGCCCGGCGGAGATGCATCTCACAAATGCGAGCATATGCCGGTTTGACTATGCGGACGGTACACTGTCGGTGGTGTATTACAACAAAACCGCAGATGAATTGCGTGTGGAATAGGGGATTGCCATGCAGTTGAATCGCTTGTTTGAGATTGTGTACATATTGCTCGGCCGGCGCTCCGTTACAGCAAGAGAGCTGGCGGAACGCTTTGGCGTGTCCGCGCGTACGATTTACCGTGACATTGATGTATTAAGCTTGTCAGGCATCCCGGTCTATACAGAGCAGGGCAAAAACGGCGGTATTAGTCTCCTGCCGGACTATGTGTTGGACAAATCCATTCTAAGCGAGACGGAACAGACAGAGATACTTTCCGCATTGCAGGGCTTGTCGTCCGTACAAGCGGCAGACAGCGCGCGCGTGTTGCAAAAACTCTCGACCGTATTCAATAAAAATGCGGCGAATTGGCTGGAAGTGGATTTCTCCGACTGGGGGCATGAAAACGGTGCGATGTTTCACCAGTGCAAGGCGGCAATTTTGGAGCAGCGTGTGCTTGCATTTGATTATTTTAGCACGTATGGCGAGCATACCTTGCGGCATGTCGAGCCTATACAACTTTGGTTCAAGAGTCGTGCGTGGTATCTAAAGGCGTTTTGCCACAAGCGGAACGATATACGGCTGTTCAAGCTCACGCGGATGCGGGATGTTGTCCTTATGGATGAGCAGTTTGCGCCACGTGACCTGCTTGCCATGACCGTCCCGGCGGAACCTGTACGGCCGCACAAGCCGGATGTGACGATTCGGCTCCGCATTGCGCCGGAATTATCCTACCGCGTGTATGACGAATTTGCCGGGCACATGGAGGTGCAGCCGGACGGGAGTTTCTTGGTGACGGTGACATGGCCGGAGGATGAGTGGGTGTACGGCACGCTGTTGTCGTTCGGCGCGGGAGCGGAGGTGCTGTCGCCGCCGCATATCCGTGACATTCTGCGTGAGCGTGCTCTGGCGATGGCAGATATGTACAAAGGGTAGAATCGTGGGCTCCGCGCTCGCACCCCGCGAAGTTTTCCGGGAAGAGTTTCATCAAAAATTTTAACAAACCCCAGCGCAAATGCGCTGGGGTTTTTGATGGGGTCAAGGAACGAGTCCCCTTGTGGGGTTCGGAGCAGAGCCCCGAGGACTTAACTTTTCATCAAATCCGCCACAAGCGCAGCGGCCTCATCGGCGACGGATTCGGCAGGCACGAGCTTGCTGACAGACTTGTCACGCGTGACAAGCTCCACACCACCCGCTTTGAGATTGCGCGGGCTGACAATCAACCGCACAGGTACGCCGAGCAAGTCCGCATCGGAGAACATGACCCCCGCGCTAACCACGCGGTCGTCATATAACACTTCGATACCGCGTGCTTGCAATGTGTCGTAGAGCGAATCTGCCAGAGCTTTCACTTCCGCGTCATCCGCACGGACGCAGCAAATCTGCACCTGCCACGGCGCAATCGCCATCGGCCAAATTGGCCCGTACGCATCCCGCAGCTCTTCGCAAATGGATGCTGCCAGCCGCTCCACGCCGATACCATAACAACCCATGATAGGGTAATGCAAATCACCGTTTTCATCCGCATACTGCATATTCATGGCCTTTGTGTATTTTTGGCCGAGTTGGAAGATGTTACCAAGCTCAATCCCACGTGAAATTGTGATGGCGGGCTTCCCGCAATGCGGGCAGACGTCACCCTCGCGGATTTTGGCGAAATTGCCGTACGCCGCCTCGCCGTAATCACGTGCGAGGTTGAACCCGGTAAAATGGTAATCAGCCTCGTTTGCGCCGCATATTAAGCTTTCAATACCGGCCAACGATTGGTCAAAAAGTACGGTCACATTCGTGGGCAAGCCCTTCGGCCCGATAAACCCAGCCGCGATACCGCTTTCCTCGGTGATGAGGGCAGGGTGCAAATCCTCGCCCAGCGCACGGGTCAGCTTTGCCTCGTTAATCTCATAATCCCCGCGCAGGAACACGACGACATAACTATCGTCCTTGTTTCTCTGGTAGACGACGGCCTTGCACGCGGATGTAACCGGACGCTTGAGGAAGCTGCACACATCTTCGATTGTCTTGGCATCTGGCGTATGCGCTTTTACAAGCGCTTCGGTTGCGGAGGGTGCATTCTTCACAACGCAATCTGCTGCTTCCATGTTCGCGCGAAAATCGCATTCCGAGCAGATGACGATAGTGTCTTCACCGATGGGTGTGAGGAACATGAACTCGTGCGAGACGCTGCCGCCCATCATGCCGGAATCGGATTTAACGGGCACAACGGCATCTGCGTCCAACCCAGCCCGACGGCAAATTCGTACGTATGCCTGGAAGCAACGTTCGTAGTACGCTTCCAAATCTTCCTGCGAGGTGTGGAAGGAGTACGCGTCCTTCATGGTGAATTCACGCGTGCGAATCAAGCCGCCGCGCGGCCGCGCTTCGTCGCGGAATTTTGTTTGAATCTGGTAAATCATGAAGGGGTACTTCGCGTAGCTGTTCCCATGCTCCCGCGCGAGGTGGACAGCGGCTTCTTCATGCGTCATGCCCAAGACCATCTGGTTGTCGTTCCTGTCCTTCAGGCGGACGAGCTCGCTCCCAACGCTTTCAAAACGGCCCGATTCTTCCCAAAGGCTGCCGGGAAGAACGACCGGGAACAGAACCTCCTGCCCGTCGATGGCGTCCATTTCCTCACGGATGATTCGTTCAATCTTCCGCGTGATGCGGCGCATGGGCATCGTGAGGGAATAGCTTCCGCTTGCGACATACTTCATATAGCCGCCGCGCAGCATGAGTGCGTGGCTGTCGATGGCGCATTCGGAAGGCCGCTCCTTAAAGCGTTCGCCGACCAGCTTATCCATTTTCATAATGCATTGCCTCCTTGGTTAAGTAAAATAAGTGAAAGCCCCAAGCGGGTTGCTTGGGGCCGAATCCTTCTGCTCTGCCTACCAGGAAAACGCCTTCTCCAGTGACTGCATGAAATCGGTCTCCTTCGTGGCATCCCCGAAAAAGTCCTGTCCCTTATCCGGGATGGTGCCATCATTGCGCGGCGGCAGCATTGTCGCGCCATATACGGCTTTGTTGTCGTCCGTCACGCGCAAGGCGATACGGCCGTGCTCGGTTTTTCCCTTTGTAAAAAGAAGGTATGCGCTTTTTCCAGGAATCGGCGCTGTAATTGCCATCGGGTGATTCTTAACAATGCCGTACAAAAGACGCAGATTGTAATCTTTATCTGCGGCGCTGCTGCTTTTCTTGACCTTCTTCATAAATTCCCCATACACTGTGTCTGCCATACATATCCCTTCTTTCACGAGAGTAGTCGAGCCTTTTATTTTATTATATCAAAGAACAGCCGTGAGGTCAATCCAAGTAGAACATTTCCCGCTCAATATCCGACAGTTCGCGGCCTTGCAGGTGCATTTTAGCGGTTCGCATGGCGTCGTGCAGGCTTTCCGGCACCCAAAGCCCCGTGCGCATTAAAACTTTATCCTCCGTCGGGCTGTAGATGCCGCCCTCCGGAAGCCGTACATATAATACACCGGTATCAATGTCGTAAATCTCGCCGCCCTCATAGCTGAGGAGCTTTGCGTAGGTCGAGCCGGAGGTGGAATGTTCCCCGCTCAGCCGTAGGCCATCTGCGCTGAAGCTGGGGCGTTCCAGCGCAAAGGTGCGGAGGTGCTGCCCTGTTCTGGCATCCCACACCTTTGCTTCCGGGATGGAGCCATGGTTCGTAACGATACGGCTTCCGTCCGGGCTCCAGACAATGGGTTTGCCGTACACATAGCTGTGTGCCGGTTGCCGCCAGAGCATCCCGCCGGTGTTGGCGTCGATGACGGCAATCTCGATTTTGTCTCCGCCCGTCTCTGACAAAAGGTAGCAAGCAATTTTGGTTCTGTCCGGGGACGCAAACAGCGCGTCGTCCTGTGCGCAGTAGTCGTATACATCCTCAATTTCCAATGTTTCGAGATTGACGACGTGGATTTGCTGGTAATACGGGATACAGACCCTTTGCCCGTCCGACAAAAAGACCGCGGTCGTCAGTAGTTGTATGAAGTCGCTTTGCCGACTCAAATGCTCCAGTGTGGAAATAAGTTCCAGAGAAGGCAAGCGGTACAATCCGCCTGTGTGTCCAGGTGTGTTCAGCAACAGGTGCGACCAATCGTTGGAGACAGACAGCTTCATTTCGAAAGGTGAGTTTGTGTATTTGGCGGGGATGGAGGCAATTTCCTTACCGGTAGCGACATCATAAAGCGCCACATTCGCCTCCCAGGAGCTGAGTAAAAGCTGCGCGCCATCGGGCGACCATTCGGCTGTACTCATATTTCCAAAAGGCAGTACATGCAGGATTTCACCGCTTTCCGTATCGCAGAGGGTGACATAACTGTTGTTGGAAAGCAAGAAGCGCGAGCCGTCGTGAGAGAAGGAGCGGTGTAAGTAGGTTTCATCCTCGAAGGCGAGATAACCCTGCCCGTTGTCTTTACGCCAGAGGTGGAACATGCCCTGCTCACTGAAGGAAACGATAAAACTTTCCGTCGCGCAAAAGACCGGCTGGTACAGCGTGTAGGAGCCGAGGGACATGCCGGACCAATAAAGCCCGCCGGGGACGGACATGAACTGCACGGTCGATTCACCGACGGTAAAAAGAATGACGGACAAGCGCTGCGCATCGCGGAAGACGAGTGTATGGTCACTGGTAAAGCCTATCTGTGCGAAGCGCCAATCGCCCTGCGGCTCGGCGGCGATTGCCAATGTTTCCGTATCGTAGATGATGACCTTCTCGTCAAAGGTTCGGACGGCGAGATACAACCCATCCGGGGAGAACATGAAATCCGCGCAGAAGCCATTGGGGTTGTCGTATTCTACGCCGTATACTGCAAGCGGTTCAGTCGCGTCCTGTGTCCAAACTTCCAACGTGTTCCCGGTTGATTGCGCCAGCAGTAGTCGTTTTCCGTCGGGGAACCAATACGGCTTGTAAGTAGAGAGGGTCGGAACGCCGTACTCGTCTGTTTTTTCGCCCGTTTCCAAGTTAAGGATGCGAATGGGAATATATGCCGCGCCGATTCCGTATGCGCCGGAAAGGCTGAACGCGATGAAGCGGCCGTCCGGTGAAATGGAGAGTGCATCGATGCCAGGGTCATACGGACGCTCATCCGGGAGTTCCAAATCCGCGTAAAGCGCCGCACTGTCCTGATACCAGCGCATCCCGCCAGACGAGGTGTCGTAAACAGAAATATAATTGCCGTCGATAGAACCTGTATGGCTCACCACGAGCCTGTCACCGCCGGGGGTAAAAACCAAATCAACATTCCCTCTGCCTTCCGCCAAGGGGAAAGTAAAGCTTGTGAAAGTACCGAGTTCATACACTTGCACGCTCCGTACACCATCCAGTGTAACGTATACCGCGAGCTGTCCGGAATCCTTGTCGTATGCAAACTTTTGCCCCACGCTGATAGGCAAAGTGAGGAGAGATTGCCCGCTTGTGCCGCGGAACAGCTCGGCGTATTCCGGACGGCCGACGTACAGGATGTCCTGTTTTTCGAAATACAGAAACTCATTTTCAAAGTTCGAGGCGATACCGGAAATTAGGGAATAACCGGCCTGTCGTTCGCTGATATTGGCGATGCGGAGCGCCGCCGCCGCCTCTGCGACAAAGGGCCTGTCCGGGTCTTCTAAATCCGCTGGGAGCGCTTCCAGCGCGAGCATGGCGGCACGCAGCGGATCACCGAGCGCCATCTGCTCCTGCGAGATGCCGGAGAGAAATTTCGATTGACTGACAAGCGCTGTATTCTTCTCCAATATGGCCCATTGCTCGTTCTCCTCGGCGATTTGCCGTTGGTTCTCTGCAATGATGCGCTGGCCGTCGGCTATCTGCCGTTGCTCCTCCGTGAGAACGACCTGCGTCGCCAGAAGCGTATTTTGCCGGAGAACGTAGGCGGTTGAACCCGCCATGGCGGTGAATGCGACTGCACCGGCCGTGATGGCGGTACGCATGACGCGTTCCCGCTGGCGGCGGCGGAGGTCATCATACCCCACGCCAAGCATTGGCGCAAGGAGACGGAGCTTCTCGCGTTTGATACGGCGTAGCGTCTGTGTCTGCGTGGCTGCGCGCACATCGGCGGCAAGCGGTTCGCGCTCATCCCCGTTGATGTAGCGGAGCTGGTCTGGGAAGCTGTCTTCCGGCTCCCCCGCGACGAGGACGGTCAAGATATGATCCTGCCGCCCGAGTTCGATAAAGTAATCAATTTCCGTCAAGCACCACTTCGACAAAGGCAAATCCGGGGAGCATACCACGATAAGCCATTGGCTTTGCTCCAGCGCGCGGCGGATGCCCTCCCCAAGGTCGGCCAGCAAGGGCAGCTCATCTTGGTCACGGAAGACCTTGCCCATCCGCTTTTTCCCCGTTTTTTTCTGTATGGCGGCGGGGATGCGGTAGGTTTCGATTTGCCTGTGTATCGCCTTGGCAACAGCCATGTCCAGCGGTTTGTGCCGGTAGCTGATGAATGCGTCGAAGGTGAGCGGCTTGTCTGTCATAGTCATTGCTCCTCGTAGGTCATGGTAAATATGTCTTCACGGATGATATACACATCATGGATGTCCTCCGCGCGGAAGGCAATCCAGTCGCCTGCTTTGCCGAACATGTACCCGTCCGTGTTCCAAGAGGTAAAGACCTTCGTATTCTTTACCAGCGGTGCGGCGAGGACATAGGCATCGGCAAGAGGGACGCAGCCCTTGATAAAAGGGCCGAGGTTCTTTGTTTCCCCAGTCGTGCGGTTGCGGACGGTAGGGGTATAGCTGTATTGCGAGAGCGGACGCTCGTTCGTGACGCGGTAGGAGCGGTTGAATTTTTCCTTCTTGATGGGGTAGACTTCCCCGAGAATGCCGACCATGAGGTATACTTCGTCTGAAGAAACTGTCTCTTCGTCACCCTCCAGCGCGCGGATAAGCAAAGGCGTGCCATGCGGGAAAACTGCGGCGGATTCCACAAAACCGACGGGTACAGCTTTCTTTTTATACCGTGTCATACCGGTGGTTTCAATCGTGTGTGTTGCGGCGTCCACGACATCGTAGCTTGCGAAATATGCATGGGTGCGCCGCTCGATAACTTCATCAAGCGTGAGCCCCAGCACCTCCGCGCCCGCAAGGGTGATGAAGCCGCCGGCTTTATCCCTATGGCCGCCGCCAGAGCCGATACCCTCCGCAAGGAAGGCGGCGAACTCAGAGGCCATAATCTCCCGGATACAACTGCGGATGGACAGCTTCGCGCCGTCGCCTGTCAAATTGTAGACCACGCACGCATCCACACTGTCCACCTGGAGGGCGATATCGCTGATGAAGCCCAGAATATTCGGGTCGCAGGGCTCGGCCTTGAAAATGGCGTAACCCAAGCGATTGCTCTTGAAAGTAGAGAGTGCATCGCCTGCGATGTTCAATTCATCAAAGGTCAGGTTTGAGTTTTGCAAACGCTTGATGATGCTTTTGCTGAAATGCAGCGCATCGCGCATATCTTTATCCAGTGGATGGCTGATTTCGGCCAGGCTGTTCGTATCGGTATACAGGCCGTAATACAACGCGGTGGACAGAGGTTTGTTCTCGTCAATCGGAAAGCCTTCTTCCGTCAGCAGCTTCCAGACGACAGTTGAGCAACTCCCCAGCAGCGGGTCGATGAGGCCGAGGTTGAAATCTGTTTTTTCCTCCCGGTGGTGGTCGATAACGCAGACGGTTTGGGCGGGGAACTTTGTGACATTACCCGCGCCGTGTTGGCCGTCCACGACGACCAAGGTGTCCAATGCAACCGGTTCCGGCACAAATTCCGCTGTGATGCTGCATTTTACCAGCATTTCGACCAAGTTTGACTTCGAAATCGCACGGCGGCCGGAATAGATGATGCGCGCGGGGATATTCTTCCACGCCAGATAGCTTTGCACGGCAAAGGCGGCGGCCAACGCGTCCGCATCGGGGTTGTCGTGGCACTGTATGGTGATGTTCTTGTACTCCAAAAGCTGGGAAAGCGCAAACATAAGCGTCACCTCGGAATGTTTTCTTACTTATAGTATAACGTTTTACGCGAGGCGGCGCAAGTTAATTTTCAGCGGCGGTTGAATAGCGGCGGGGGAAATGGTATAATGGGGAAAGCAATGTAAAAAAGGGAGGATTCACCATGATTTACAAGGAATTCGGCAACACAGGCAAGATGGTATCCGCGCTGGGCTTCGGTGGGATGCGATTCCCCATGCATGAAGTGGATGGGAAGAAGGTCATCGATTATGAAAAGTCCACGCCGCTACTGCACCGCGCGTTTGAGCTGGGCGTGAACTATGTGGACACTGCGCCGTACTACAACCATTCTGATAGTGAGAACGCCATCGGCAAGGCGCTGAAGGGTTGGCGCGATAAGGTGTATGTATCGACAAAGAACCCGTTGAGTAACGATTCTGCCGACGAATGGCGGCAAAAATTGGAAGCCTCGCTAACGAAGCTGGATACGGACTACATAGACTTCTACCATTCGTGGGGATTGAATTTGAAAGATTTCCGCGAGAAGTTTGATGTCAAGGGCGGCCCGGTAGATGCGGCGCGCAAGGCGCTGGATGAGGGTCTTATTAAGCATCTTTCCTTCTCGTTCCATGACGACGCGGCGAATATGATTCCCATCATCGACAGCGGGTACTTTTCGTCCGTTCTGTGCCAATACAACTTGCTTGACCGCGCGAATGAGGAAGCCATCGCCCATGCGCAGGAAAAGGGGATGGGCGTCGTCATCATGGGGCCGGTCGGCGGCGGGCGTCTCGGCGCACCGAGCCCGCAGATACAGAGCCTGCTCGGCCGCAAGGTGGAGAGCACAGCGGAAATGGCACTGCGCTTTGTTTTAGGCAACCCGAACGTGAATGTCGCGCTTTCTGGTATGGAGAACCTTGCCATGCTGGAGGAGAACGCGAAGGTTGCGTCCATCGAGGGGCCGTTGACAGCGGAGGAGCTGCGCCATGTGCAGGTCATGCTGGAGGAAAACAAGCGTTTATCGGAGCTGTATTGCACGGGCTGTAAGTATTGTCTGCCCTGCCCGCAGGGGATTAACATCCCGCATGTTTTCGCAAACATGAATATGCATCGCGTGTTCGGCCTGACAAATCATGCGCGTGAAGAATACGCGAAGCTCTTGAAGCCCATGGAGGACCGCAAGGAAAACTGGGAGAAGGAACTCGGCCCGGATGCGTCGCATTGCATCGGTTGCGGCCAGTGCGAGGCGAAATGCCCGCAGCATTTGAAAATCATCGAGCAGCTCCGCGAGACGCACGCGGCACTTAGATAAGTATTGGGCGGCACAACAAAAAGAAGCACGGTTCTCGAAGAGAGAACCGTGCTTCTTTTTGTTGTATGTATCTTGGTCAATTAATAAAAAATAACCTTGTAGTCCTCTTTCACAAGGGGGATACTACCCAATATGCTGTCGATAAGTTGGATGGAGCGCTTCTTTGCTTCCTCAAACAGTCCGTTTTCTTTTGCTTTGAGCTCCATATCTTGCTTTTGATCTGTCGCGAATGTGGCGTAATCTTGCAATTCCAGCTTGTTGAAGACACTGCTGCTTTGCTCCAAGAACTCAATACTGCTTTCGTCAATGGCATGCGACAGAATAATCGCATCTGGCATTCGAATGCGAATTTCTTGGCCGACGACATTGATGTTGATAGTCTGCATATCGACACCCAGCTTCATCGTGCCGTCGTACATGATGATAAAGCTTTTTGTGGTAAGCGGCACATTCCAGCCGTACAGACTTTTTTGATCCTCATATTTTGCTGCGTTGGTATAGCTGTAGTCCAGCGTGGACAGCTCCGATATGCCGCGGATGGAGCTGACAATTTCATCATAGGTAATGACAGGCGTTGAAGTCACGATGGGCTCGGGCGGTTGCTTCTCTGATTGAGAAAAACGCCCGACTAGAAATGCAGAAAGAAGAAGCAAGATGGAAGCGCCGCAAACGATGCCCCATTTCATAATTGTGTTTTTTGTTTTTGTATCCATAGAAAACACCTCCGGGTAAGTTTGTGAATGTTGACAGTATAGCATAAAAGGTCGAAATATGCAATACGAAATGCATGACAATATGCTGTGCTGACATATTGCATTGCGGAAAGGTATGCTTATTGCATTACGCGATGTGAAAGGGTGTACTGCATATGGCTAAATTCAAGATTCCAACGGTGCCGCGTACGACAAACAAATGCGTGCGGTTTCCGAATACGTTGATTGAACAGGTTGAAGCCGCCATTGAAGGGACGGAATGTACGTTTTCCGCGTTTGTGATTGAAGCAGTCAAGGTTGCGCTTAGTGAATTAGAGGAAGCGGTGAATGGAAAAAACGAGGATGCGTGACAGGTATACCTCCCTCATGACAGCGTGTGTAATTTTTGCGAACGAAAAAGACACAACCAACCCATTGGGTTTGCTGTGTCTTTTTATTACTGCCCGAGAAGGGACTCGAACCCCCACACCATCACTGATAAAAGATTTTGAGTCTTTCGCGTCTGCCATTCCGCCACTCGGGCTTGCAACGAGTTTCATTATACCGCCAGCGGCACACTTTGTCAAGTTTTTTCTTGTGGCAAAGTGTGCCGAAAGAGAGGTTTATTTTCGATACTCCTGAATTGTCGCGCGGAGCTTCTCTGTCGAGTCAATCAAGGGCTCAATGGATTTGCTGTGATTCAAGTGCTCGATGATTTGTGCGATATACCGCGACATGTCCACCTGGCGCAGCCAGGGGTAGGAGAGGTATTCCTCCGGGATGTACGAAAGGTTCGTGGAATATACGCGGTCTATCAGACCCTTTTCGTAGTATTCATTAAACTTCGCGGCACCCTCGGTGAAGAGCGCAAACGTCGTCGCGACGAAGACCTTTAAGGCACCACGTTTTTTCAACTCGCCCGCGATGTCAAGGATGGATTCGCCGGAGGCAATCATATCGTCAATGATGATGATGTTCCGCCCGGTAACGTCACGGCCGAGGTAGTCGTGCTGCACAATTGGGTTGCGCCCCTGCACGATGGTGGAAAAATCACGGCGCTTGTAGAACATACCGATGTCATTGTCCATGACGGAAGCATAGTAAATCGCACGTTCCATACCGCCGGAATCCGGGCTGATGATAAGCAGGTCATTCTTGTCGCGGAGGAGCTCCGGTTCGTCCTCGAAGAAGGTTTTCACGATGTCATATGTGGCATATAAATTTTCAAACGATGCGAGAGGGACGGCGTTTTGCACGTTCGGATTATGCGCGTCGAATGTGATGATGTCCTTCACGCCAAGGTATTCCAAATCTTGCAACGCGATGGCGCAGTCAAGTGATTCGCGGCCGCGGCGCTTGTCCTGCCGCGATGCGTACAGTAAGGGCATAATAACCGTTACACGTTTCGCTTTGCCGCCGATGGCGGACAGTGCGCGCTTGATGTCTTGGAAATGCTCGTCCGGGCCCATATGGTTCTGGTATCCGCGCAGGGCATAAGTACAATCGTAATTCCCCACGTCGCAAAGGACGTAGATGTCCTTGCCGCGTACGGATTCCAACAGCTTAATCTTGCCTTCGCCATTGGAGAAGCGAACCTCCTTCGCCGGTACGAGGTATGTGCTCGGGTACGGTTGATTCCGCTTTGCGCGCTCATATTTCAAATGGTCGTTGATTTTTTCCCCCACCACGCGGAAACTTTCCAATGCGATAATCCCAAGCCCGCCGACAGCTTCCGGGTCAAAAATATCCTCTTCATACATAATCAATATACCCCCTGTTTTCGTGAAAACGCCTTATCATTAAGTAGAAATCAATAAGTCAAAATGGAATGCACAGGATAATCCCCAAGTTTTTCGCGCCCGCCAAGTGCGGCGAGTTCAATCAAGAACACGATCCCGCTCACGATGCCGCCCTGTGCCTCAATCAACTCGCACAACGCACGGCAGGTGCCGCCTGTCGCCAGCAAATCGTCTACAATCACAACGCGCTGACCCGGTTTGATGGCATCCGCATGAATCTCTACCGTTGCGGAGCCGTATTCAAGGTCATAACTGCGTGCGACGGTCTTGTACGGAAGCTTACCTGCCTTCCGTACGGGGATGAAGCCCTTGTTCATTTCATATGCCAGCGGCACGCCGAAGATAAACCCGCGTGATTCCGGCCCGGCGACGAGGTCAAATTCAATCCCGGCAAGCGCGTCTGTCATTTGCCGGATTGAATCCCGAAGCGCTTCGGGGTCATGCAGCACAGGTGTAATGTCACGGAATAATATGCCTTGCTGCGGAAAATCGGGTACATCCCTGATAATACTGCGTAAATCCATTCCAATCGCCTCTTTTCATAATAGTATGCAGCGTTACGATATACTTTACTTGTCTGTGATTACGACGGAAAAATTCGCGCCATCCCATTGTACGTCCTTGCCGAAGGTTTCTGCAATAAAGCGAATCGGCACGAGTGTTGTCCCATTTACCAACTGCGGCGGCACGTCTAGCTGCACGGCGTCATAACCGACATAAGCCTCCGCATCGTCCACAAAAAGCCCCATTTTAATATCTTTGTAGAAAATGGTGACGAGCATCAGCTCCTGCGTCCAGCCGACCTCCGCGCCGAAGGCCTCCACCACGCGGATGGGAACAAGCGTGCGCCCGTTTGTGTATAATGGTGGGATATGGCAGATGATTTCTTTGCCGTTGTAGAAAATACGGATATTGTCCATCGACGGTGTTTTCTGTATGCCCAAATGCGCGGCGCTGCGGTAAAATTCCACAAGCAAGGCATTGTCGTCTTTGTCCCATTGGTAGCGCGCTTCCATTTCCTTGGCTGTCTTGCAGAAGTAGATGTACCGCACATCACCACCGTTTGCGACGCTGTCCTCAAGCTGCGCGTCGAACACATAAAACACACCGTTAATGCAGATTTCAGCCCAAGCGTGCGGCGTGAAACCGCCGGATACCGTGCGTGTATTCCCGCCGGCGTTGAACGCTTCCAACCCAATTGCACGCGCCATCACGACGAATGCGGCGGTATAATCATCGCAAACGCCGATGCCTGTATCCAATACAATATCCGCGCTGAGGACGATGTACCAAGGGAAGCTCTCATTTGTTTCAAGCTCGTAAGGCAAAACCTTGGGCGTGACGGTTTTGGGATATTCCACATTGGCAATCAAGTAGTCATAACACGCTTTGACAAGACTGTATGTATCTTTGGCCGTCTTGCGGAATTCCGTTAGCAGCGACGCGACCTTCGCGTCAAGATGGGTGTTACCCGTAACCTGCGGCGTAAGCTTGGCGGCGTTCAGGATTTGAATCGCATTCGCAGCGGGTGTTCCGGCGTAAACCGATACCGGCGTGAGAAGCAGCGCGAATGCCAATAGGATGCAGATTGCTTTTTTCATGTCGCATTCTCCTTTGTGTCCGGCAGGCGGAAATCGACCACACGCAGTTGTACGGAGGTGTTTCCGTTGTATTCGTTAATTTCCAGCCCGAAGAGTATATCCAGCCGCGCCGTCAGGTTCCGGAGCGTGCCCTTGGCGAAGCCGTCTGCCACCTCCGGTGCATAGGCATCCTTGAGCAGCGCCAGCATTGTATCCGCTTTGTTGAAACAGATGCCCTTGAGCTTCCGTCCGTTGGCCGCCTCGAAAGTGAAACGCAGTGTGGTTCTATTTGCGCCAATCAACTCTACCGGCGAAGCGAGGACATTGTACGCCGCGAAAAGGGGTTCGCGGTTCGCCTTGCCGAAGGGTTCGAGAACCTTCAATCCCATTGCCAGCGCATAAGTCGCATCCTGTATATCCAGTTCACCATCCGCATGGATGACGGGGATGAAATCAACTTCCGTCAAGGCACAGGCAGTGTTCAACCGTTCCCGCAAGATAGAGATGTTGTCCGCTTCCATCGTCAATCCCGCCGCCATACTGTGCCCGCCGAAGCGCTGGAATAGCTCTTTCTGCGCGAACAGCGCCTCGAAGATGTCGTACCCCTCTATGGAACGCGCGGAGCCCTTGACAAGCCCTTCAGACGTGTTTGTCAGCATGATGACCGGGCGGCAGACCCGTTCCTTGATGCGGCCGGCCACGATGCCCGCGATGCTCTCGTGCACATTTTCATCATATAGCACAAGAACCTTGTCCAAATCCGAAGGCAAAGAAACAAGAGCCGCTTCGCTGGCTTGCAAAGTAAGTGCACGCCGTTCCTCGTTCAATTCCGTCAGCATTTTCGCCATTTCGTCGGCTGTTTCCTGACTCGTCGCGAGGAAGAGTTCCACCGAAAACGCCGCATGCTCCAGCCGCCCGGTTGCGTTTACGCAAGGGCCTATAATATAACCGACTTCGAATGCGCCGAGTGGTTTCTCCGCGATACCCTTGGCACGCATGAGAGCCCGCAAGCCGATATTACTTTCCTCATTGGCGCTGATGATAGCAAGCCCGCGCTTGGCGAGGATACGGTTTTCATCCGTTAAATCAACCACATCACATATCGTTGCGATAGCGGCCAATGCGGTGTATTCCTTCTCGTGCGCAAAGGGCTTGTCCAGCGATTGGTACATGCATTGCGCGAATTTGTAAGCCAGTCCGCCTGCGCAGAGGAGCTTAAAGGGATAAGCGCAATCGGCGCGCTTGGGATCCACCAACGCGTCCGCCGGAGGCAGCGCATTGATGCGGGTGCCGTATTCATCCTCAATAAAACCGGGTTCATGATGGTCGAGCACGACGACGGTGATGCCGAGCCGCTTCGCCTCCGCAATTTCCGCAAAAGCGGAAACGCCGTTGTCACAGGTAAAGAGGAGCTTCGTGCCCGAATCCGCCAGCTTAGCGACAGCGCTGAGGTTCAAGCCATAACCCTCATCCTCACGCTGGGGGATGTAATAGGAAACAACGCCGCCGAGGCGCTGGATAAGCTTGTACAGGATAACCGTGCTTGTCACGCCATCTACGTCGTAATCGCCGTAGACTGTGATTTTTTCCTTCGTGTCGATGCTTACCCGTAGGAGGGAAATGGCTTTATCCATGTCCGCCATCTGTAGTGCGTCGTGCATGTGCGCAGCGTCGGGCGTAAGGAATTTGATGGCCGTGTTCCGCGTGCGGATGCCTCGATTTGCTAAACATCTTGCTAATATTGGCGGTATATTCAATGTTTCCGCCATAAGCGGTATATTTGCGTCGGTTGTGTCGATGACCCATTTTGCCTGCGTCATGCGTCCGCACCATCACCCATTTGTGCAGCCTTCAGCGCGACGGCGCATTCCGTACGTTTTTGCTGGAGCTTGCAACCGATGTCGTAGGGCTTGAAGATGCTTCCGTTCGTCATGTACGCGTTTGCCGCGCAGCCGCCGCTGCAATAGAATTTGCACCAGCAATCCCGGCACGCGTCTTTGGCATAGACATGGCAGCGCTCGAACTCTGCACGCATTTCTGCGTTCGTCACGCCAGTGTCCACATCGCCCATTTTGAAATCGTCCAGCCCTGCAAATTGGTGGCAGGGGTAGAACGACCCGTCCGCCGTGACGGCAAGGTATTCCGTCCCTGCGCCGCAGCCGACCAAGCGTTTCGCCACGCACGGCCCGCCGGCGAGGTCAATCATAAAGTGGAAGAAATTGAAATCTTTCTCCGTGCCCGCGCGGGAGTGCAGTTCGTCCGCGAGGCGGTCGTATTCGGCATATAAGGCGGGCAAATCCTCTTCCCGGAGGGTGTAGACCAGATTGCTGTCGCCCACAACAGGCTCGACTGACACCTGCTTGAAACCGAGGTCAGCCAAGTGCAGCACATCGTTTGCAAAATCAAGGTTGTACCGCGTGAAGGTGCCGCGGACATAGTAGTTGTCCTGGTTACGGCTTTCCGCCATCTGCTGAAACTTTGGTACAATCACGTCATAACTACCCTGGCCACCGCGCCGTTTGCGTACGCGGTCGTTGACCTCTTTGCGCCCGTCTATACTCAGGACAATGTTGTCCATGTTTTCGTTTACATATTCCTGAATCTCATCATTCAAAAGCATCCCGTTTGTCGTAATCGTAAAGCGAAAATGCTTGTTGTTTGCCTTTTCGATTGAACGCGCGTAAGCGATAATTTCTTTCACCGCGCCCATATTCATCAGCGGTTCTCCGCCGAAAAAATCCACCTCGAGGTTACGGCGCTTGCCGGAGTTTTTGACAAGGAAGTCGATGGCTTTCTTACCTGTCTCCGCGGACATGAGCCCGCGTGCGCCTGCCATATGGTATTCGCCTTCCTCCGCGAAGCAGTATTCGCATTGCAGATTGCAATCGTGCGCGACAAGGAGGCACAACGCCTTTACCACCGGGTTGCGGCGGCTGACGGCGGGCAAAATATCCGCGTATTCGTCCTTGGTGAATAGCATTTCGTCCGCCACAAGCGTGGCGACGGCCTCGACCGCTTCCTGTGCCAATTCTACACCGTATGCGGGCGAAAGCGCTTCGATGAGTTCGCCCGATGATTTTGTTTCGTATAATGCTACGGTGTCGTACACCACCGGCTCCACCACATGTACCGCGCCGCTGTGGACATCCAGCAGTATGTTCAATTCACGCCATTTATATTGATGAACCATAATATCCTCACTCTCATTTGCTTCTGGTGCGTACATTGCGAAACACAAAACAAAATTGCCCATGGGGGCAATTTTGTTTTGGATAATCGCACGCGATTATTTATTCTCGCAGGACTGATTGGCCACCGTGCAGGACGTCTTGCACGCGGATTGGCAGGATGTCTGGCATTCGCCGCAGCCGCCAGCGGTGAGCGTTTTCTTCAAAGACGCTGCGTTCAGCGTTTTGACAAGCTTCATAGGGGAACCTCCTTAGTTCTTGATTCGCCTTCTTATGGAACGAGGCTTTAACGAATCAATTATACCACGTTTTTTTGGTTTTGCAAACAGTTTTAGCGAAGTTTTGTCACTTCTTGAAGTTGATGCCGACCATGCCGCCGACGCCGCCGCCTGCAACGGATAACAGGAGCAGTGTAATCTTGCGTACATCGGGCGTGAAGCTGCCCGCTGCCCAGACAAGCACGCAAAGTAGCAGTACGGCATAAATCCCGCCCGCGGCCAGTCCCCAGAGCCATCCTTTTTCCGTCGAGGCACGACCTGCGTCGAAGCCGGCCACACCTACGGAAAGAACGCAGGCGATCGTCACGAGAATGGGTACGGCAGATTCCGGCAGGCCCGTGTAGGTAAGCAAAACAGCCGTAGTGATAAGTGCGATGACAGTCAATGCGTACGCAGCGAGAACACCCGTCGCCAACGCCTTGATTTGCGGCGCGAGGCCGGTTTCGTCCGGCGTTTCCGGTTTGGTATGATGTCTCATGGAAAGCCTCCTATGGATAAGTATGTTCATGTCCATTGTACGGGCGCGCGGGCGGGAATATGACAGGTTTTCTTCCGCTTGACGAAGGCGTTCTTCTATGCGACAATGTAAGAAAGACCAGCTATAAAATGTCAAGGTGTAAGTGCGATATTTTTGTGGGTAAAAGGTTTGCCAATTTGCACTGCTTGGGAGTCATTAAAAATCAATCCGGATTCTTCATAAAGTAGATAGAGATCACGATTCAAACTGTCTATATAAGAAGCATGTTTGGTGGGTTCATAATAGCAAAAAACATCATGACCACCTAATAAATTCAATCCGGATAAATCTTTAAGTCCGACAATGTTATCATCAGCATAGATAGCCGGCTCGATTGTTTTTCCGCATACAATAGCTCCAGCAGAACCACCGTAGAGAATCCCGCCCAATGCTAAATATGTGCGTAGTTGAAGCGCAAAATTGGAATGCTGTATTTCATCTAACAGCTTAAAAGTATTACCGCCACCGATGAATACCGCGCCATATCGTCTGTTCAAGTTTACTGTTGTTAAGTCCGTGCAGAGTTCAATGTTTGAAACACCATACGCTCCGTATATCTTTTTGAACCACGAAAAACACTCGTCATAACTAAAAACATGGGCTTCCATTGCGACCGGTATATACAGCACGGTTTTCCGCAAATCAATGATGGATGAAAAATATTGATCAATGGGAATGACAATCTCGGGATCTCCTCCGCCAGACAGAAGAATGGTCATTCAGAACTCCTCCTTTGTTTTCGGGGTGGGAACGGTTTATTTATTATCCCACATCTGATGAGGGATAACAAGTTTTTCTATGATGTTTTTGTTAGGAACACAGTAAATACAGTATACGAGGAGTGCTTACAATGGAAGCAATCGAAACCAAAATTGCAAAATTGTATGAGGTGGATGTGCCGCTGACGAAACGCCCGGATTTCGATGAATTCTGGGCGCAGACGATTACAGAAGCGAGAGCGGTGCCCCTCCGTCCGGAACGCACGCCGATTGCATCCTACACACCCTATGCGGATATTGATGAGATTGCCTACAACGGCTTTGATGAGACGCGTATCTACGGCTGGCTTATCGTGCCGAAGATGACGGGCAAGGCGAAGCTGCCCTGTGTGGTTGCCTATCACGGTTTCGGCGGGAGCCGGGGTGAGCCGCATGACTGGATGCAATTTGCCATGGCGGGCTGCGCCGTGCTGTCAGTGGATTGCCGGATGCAGGGCGGAAAAACGGGGAATACGGCCGCGTATTCGAATGGCCTAGTGCAGAATGTGACGAGTCTCGGCATTTTGGATAAAAATGAGTATTATTTCCGTGCGGTGTATATGGATTGCCTGAAGGCAATTGATTTCGCGGAGAGTTGCGCTGAAGTGGACGCGGATAGAATCATCCTCTTCGGCGGGAGCCAAGGCGGGGCGCTGGGCATGGCGGTGGCATGTCTGGACAGCAGGCCGAAGCTAACCATTGTGAATGTGCCAAGCAACAGCAACCTCACTGCACGCGTGGAGGGGGAGCATGGTACATTCTCTGCGGTGGCGGACTATCTGCGGCGGTATCCGGACAAGAGGGAAACGGCCTACGAGACGCTCAGCTATTTCGACACGATGAATATGGCTGATAAAATCACATGCCCGGTGTATGTGTCCGTCGGGATGCAGGACAATGTCTGCCCGCCGGAAATGTATTTCGCGAGTTACAACCGTATTATGAGCGAGAAAAATGTCGAAATCTACCCGTTTAACGGGCACGAGGGCGGCGGCAGGACGCATATGACGAGGACGTTGTTATATCTGCGGGGCAAAGGGCTGCTGGATTGAAGAGGAGGCGTTCACCATGAATCTGCGAGAGGTTACGGAGCAATGGGAGGCGGAGCGGTTGAGCCCGTTTGCCACAAAAAGCGCGGACACGCGCGGGCGGAAGCGCGCATCCGATATGTGCGACATCCGTACGGAATTCCAGCGTGACCGCGATAAAATCACACATTGCAAGGCGTTCCGGCGGCTTATGCATAAAACGCAGGTGTTCATCTCGCCGGAGGGTGACCATTACCGCACGCGGCTTTCGCACACGCTGGAGGTCGCACAAATCGCACGGACAATTGCGCGCGCGTTGCGGTTGAATGAAGACTTGACAGAGGCAATTGCTTTAGGGCATGACCTCGGCCATACACCGTTCGGGCACACGGGCGAGGAAGCACTTGATAAAATTATGCCGGGTGGATTCCGCCACAATGAGCAAAGCGTGCGTGTGGCGGAGCGGCTGGAGCGCGGCGGGCAGGGCTTGAACCTGACCTTTGAGGTGCTGGACGGCATCCTGAATCACCGCGGAGAAGGGAGCCCGGCGACTCCGGAGGGTAAAGTGGTGCAGCTTTCGGACAAAATCGGATACATCAACCACGACATTGACGACGCAGAACGCGCCGGGTTGTTGGAAGAAGAAGATTTGCCGTGTGAGGCAGTGGCGCTGCTGGGGCATTCGGCATCAAAGCGGATCGACTTCCTTATACGGAACATCATCCAGAACAGTGTAGATGGAGACATCCGCATGGATGCGGAGGTCGTCGAGGCGTTGTACGCGCTGCGGACGCATATGTTCGGTAGCGTGTACCGCAGCCAATTGCAAATGAAGGAACGGCGTAAAATCGGGCATATGCTGGAAAAAATATACGAATCGTACCGTATGGAGCCGACAAAAATGCCGGTGGATTATGTGCGGATGCTCTCAGAGGGGGAGCCGGTTACACGCGTTGTGTGCGACTACATCGCGTGCATGACCGATCGCTTTGCATTGAAGCGGTTTACGGAGATATACATCCCGTCGTCGTGGAATTAGAAGAACAAATCGCGGGGCAGCGCGCGTAGTACGCGCGTTGCGGGGAGGGGTTTCATAGAAAAATGAATATATACGGCAGGTGCACATACATCATGACAAAAATACCTTCTTTTATCAAAAAGAGCTTCGGATCTGGAGCCATTGTGTGTTTTGCGGCGGTATATTTGAACACGATGGATACCGCGTGGGTATATGGTGTCACCCGTATGGCGGGTATATTGTGGGGGCGTTGGTGGCGCTGGCCGTGAATGCCGCCATTTTCCCGCCAAAGCAGTCACAGTAAATAATTGATATGTTATAAGCCCGCATGTGTTAGNGGGCTTCTTTGTTTTTGATTAAGGCGCTTAAGCAAGAAAAAACCACCAGCTCTGGTNGTGGAAAAGGAAAGTTTATAGAGAGAGAAAATCCTCCTGTGATAAATTGATAAAGGTTCGCCAACCGAAATCAAGTCAGAGGAGGATAAGTCATGAATGACATAAACAGTTTATCACACAGCAAGTGGAGATGTAAATAATAGAGACCCGAAGATACGGGCGCACGAAGTTCGTTTTTGCCGTAGGCAAAAATCATGAATATTGTATTTGCGCCGAAATATCGAAGGCAAGACGTATACGGAAGTGGTGTTTTGCCACTCCCGCTTTTTCATGTTATGGCATTTTGCCTTTTTCAGCTGTTTGGAGCCGCCGAATCGTATCATGCATCATTTACCCAAATTAAAACGGCCACAAAGCCTTTTTCAGAAAAAATGCACAACATGCAGCGGTTAAATTGTGCAAGGTCATACTACATATGGTATGATTTTTATGCCTTAAAAATATCTAGAAAAATAGAGGTCAAAAAGATAGCCTTTATTCTTTATTCTTTTTTCTTCGCCCTGCCCTTGTAAACATTATATTGATTCTTACAACGCGGAGAACAGAAAGCCGCATTCGGATGCCCGACCATAAATACCTTTTGACAATGTTTGCAACAGCGAAGTGGTTTTTTATCATCCGTCAGTATGAAACTGAACATCATTTGAACACCGAGCAGTAGTGAATGAAAATCCCATACCATAGTTGGTTTGTCGAGCAGGGCGATATGATAGGTCGGAGAAATCCCGCCGAAAGCCGCCATGCCCTGCCTGTATAAATCGCGTATCGTCTCGTCAATCTTGTCGTAATCCTCGTAATAAAGAAAGCTGGAAACAAAGGTGAAAGCCCAATCCTTAAATTGCGTTGTCAGCCAGTCGTAGCTTTCTGCGTACTCCCGTTGAAAACTCATATTCATAGCCTGTGGCTTATCGCCAAATGTCGCGGCGAGTGCCATCATCGTTCGGTCATTATTTATGTTCCAAACCGATTCCTTTCCATTCTTG
>JGI994J12354_10001010_pt1 | contig 28609 bp, 27 predicted proteins | sample IntmicLarv3ML3BL_FD_12354 | JGI IMG/M metagenome (IMG submission 12354) | reverse complement strand
GCCGCCTTTGCCGCGACCCCCTGCGTGAATCTGTGCTTTCACAACCCAGACCTTGCCCCCCAGGCTTTCTGCCGCCGCAACGGCTTCTTTTACGCTAAAACAGGGAACACCACGAGGAGTTGTTACACCATACTTGCGTAAAATCTCTTTTCCCTGATATTCATGAATATTCATACTTGCCCTTCAAAATAATGAATGGTTGATTTTCATCGCCCATCCTGGCTTGGTTTAATAAACAAAACGTTATTAAAGCATACGCTCCATCCGCCTCAGTTATCTTTCCGCAGATTGGTAAACGCCCCTTGCGTCCTGATTTCTACTACTGCTGTAATCAAAACCACAAACTTCTTTCAGTACTTCACCGGTATACTCACCCAAGGTACTGCTTCCTGATTATTATTGTGATGACAATCCAGTCATCATCTCTTCCTGCCCGTTGTTTTTTTCGTCCCGGACAAGCTACATCCTGCAATACCGGAGTGGCATGCTGCACGCACGGATAACTAGATTTTGACGCTTATTCAACAATCGCCTGCCTGCATGAAAGGCAAAGCATCCCTTTGTTTACGAGGAAAAAAGTCAGCCGCTATCATATCTGTTCCGGCTTTGATATATTCTTGACTCAAGTCAATTTTATGACTCCCGAATAAACAATAATCAAAAATTATATAAAATGAAACCGCATCCTGTACAGCCCCCTGATCTCACCGAAAAACTTTCCAGTACCATATCATTCGCTCCCTGTATTACCATCGTCTGTCCTCTCTTTTTCCCCCGAGCTGTATGAGCATTCTCCTGATAACGCTAAACGCCAGATATGCCCATTCTTCGCTGGGCCTACGATACCTGCATGCCAATATGGGGGAGCATATCAATCGCACCCGCATCATGGAACTGGTTATCGGCATCAACAGCATGGTGGCCGCTGAAAGAATTCTGGCAAAAGCCCCATCCATCATCTGCATGGGGGTATACATATGGAATGCGGAAGAAACCACCAGACTAGTGGCTCTGCTCAAGGCACTCTCCCCACAGACCCCTATTATCCTTGGTGGACCGGAAATTTCACATGAATCCGAATCGCAGCCACTGGCCCAAATAGCGGATTACGTCATCAGCGGCTGGGGGGAAGCAACCCTGCCTGAAATTTGCTCACAAATTCTGAACGGCACCCCGCCTGAAGAAAAGTTTCACAAGGGAAAGCATCTCAATCTGAATGATATTGTGATGCCCTACCACCTCTATACCGATGAAGACATTGCCAACCGCACCCTCTATGTGGAAGCCTCTCGTGGTTGCCCTTTTCGTTGTGAGTTCTGCCTTTCTTCACTGGACAAAACCGCTTGGGCATTTGATACGGACTGCTTTCTCGCTGAAATGGACGCTCTCTACATACGCGGCGCCCGGAGTTTTAAATTTGTGGATCGAACCTTCAATCTGAACACAAAAAAATGCCTGCAGATTCTGCAGTTTTTTCTGGATAAAATCCATGCGTCCCCCTCTGATCCGGTTTTTGTTCATTTTGAAGTCGTGCCAGATCACCTTTCTGATACGCTAAAAGAAGCCATCCAGCAATTTCCGACTGGTACACTGCAATTGGAAATCGGAGTTCAGACCTTCAATTCGGAAATACAGTCCCTGATCAGTCGCAGACAGGACAACAACAAAAGCGAGGAAAATATTGCTTGGTTGAAAAACCACAGCCAAGCGCACTTGCATACAGACCTCATCATCGGTCTTCCAGGAGAAACGCTCGACAGCTTTGCTTCCGGATTTGACCGTTTGGTCAGGCTGGCTCCGCATGAAATACAGGTCGGAATCTTGAAACGCCTTCGGGGTACGCCCATCCTTCGTCATACAGCGACCTTTGGCTTGGTTTTTGACCCGGCCCCCCCCTACACGATTCTGTCCACATCAGAGATCGATTTTTTCACCATGCAGCGCCTGACCCGTTTTGCCCGATTCTGGGATCTGATTGCAAACTCGGGACGCTTTGCAAGAACCTTGCAAATGATCCTTGCCGATGCACCCTTTGCCCGATTCATGGCACTATCCGACTGGCTTTACGAAACCGGGAGAACAACGCATGGTATTGCACTTGATCGTCTGGCATCTCTTGTTACGGAGTGGCTGATATCAAAGGGGGAAAACGCGGATGATGTTCGAATCACCATCGGACAAGACTACGCCGGGAAAGCACATGCGAAACGGCATCAGGAAACGGCAAAATCTGCCTTGCCCAACGAGCCCGGACGGGCACATGCGCGCCAGAACCGCCATATCGGACAAACCACCAACGCATGAAGCAAAGCTGGCTGACCTGACAGATCAGTTGAGCCAGCCCCGACGACGGAAATACCAGAAAGGGGCAACAGCACTGGCTATCATCAAAAGCAGCGCAAAGGGATAGCCAAAATCCCAAGTCAGTTCCGGCAGAATGTGGAAGTTCATGCCGTAAATGCTGGCAATCAGCGTTGGCGGCAAAAAGACCACACTCGCAACAGAGAATATCTTGATAATCTTATTCTGGTTGATATTGATGAAACCGACTGTGGCATCCATCAGGAAGTTGATCTTGTCAAACAGAAATGAGGTATGACCATCCAGTGACTCAATATCCCGAAGAATCTGGCGCGCTTCCTCAAACTGTTCAGAATCAAGAAGCCGCCCCCGCATCAAAAAGCTGAGCGCACGCCGGGTATCCATCATGCTGCGACGGACACGCCCGTTCAGATCTTCTTCTTTGGCAATGGCAGAAAGGGTTGCTGCAGCATCCTGGTCAGTAAATGTTTCCTGCAACACGCGGATACTCACCTCTTCGAGCTCGCGATAAATTCCTTCAAGCGCATCGGCTGAATATTCTGCGTCTGTCGCATACAAATCAAGAAGCACATCCTTGTAATCTGTGATGGAGCCGGGTCGAGAACGCGCCCGCATCCGGACAAGACGAAATACCGGCAAGTCTTCAGAGTGTACAGAAAACAGCATCCCACGAGCAAGAATAAAGGCAACTGTTACCGTCTGCGGACCTTCCTCATCATCAATACGGAAGTCGGTTCTGAGATGAATATCGCCATTTTCCGCTTCATAATAGCGTGCAGAAGCTTCAATATCCTTGACATCATCTTCATCTGGCATCGTCACACCGTAAATATTCCTGACCCACAGGCGTTCATCTTCTGTTGGTGATGTCAGATCAACCCAGACAGGCGCGACATTTTCCAGGTCCGCTCTGGAATCAATCGGAACCTGGCTTAACCGGCCATTCTGTAAGATAAAGACATTGATCATGAGGAATTCTTTCAGGTAATCCTGATATGCATATAACCTGAAACAGGTTATGCAGACCTCTGCCACGACAAGCCATTCTTTTAAAAAGAAAATAGCCTACCGAGACGCATGGAAAAAGGCAAGTTTACTGATATCAAACGACCGAGGCAAGCCTTTACCGGCCCGGCCCTGTTATTTTTTGCGGGCCGACCCTCTTTTTTTAGGGGGTGGCGATGCTTTTTTCGGCAACGTGGCAGACCCCATTCTTTGCAGGATAATCTGTGTGCGCTGTGTAAGGTAACTGGAATCCCTGAGCGTTCCGTAATAGCGGGGATTGGGAAGCATAACCGCCAGCCGAGCAGACTGCTCGGCACCAAGACTGGCAGCAGAAACACCATAATAGTGCCGGGCCGCCGCTTCTGCACCAAAAACGCCCCGACCAAATTCAACCACATTCAGGTAAATTTCAAAAATCCGCTCCTTTTCCATCAGAAACTCAAGCATGTACGTGATAATCAGCTCCTGCCCCTTCCGGAAATAACTCCGGCTTCCAGAAAGAAAGAGGTTTTTTGCTAGTTGCTGGGTAATGGTTGACCCCCCGGAAACCACCTTGCCTTTCTTGAGGTTTTTTTCATAGGCTCGCATCAAGGCGTCCCAGTCCACACCTTCATGCGCAGAAAAATTAGCATCTTCCGAGGCAATAATAGCCCGCTTCAGGTTTCGTGATATCTGGCTGTAAGGTACCCATTTGTGTTTCAGTTTTGCTGCTGGGTTGTTTTTCTTCAGCACCGAAAGCTGTTGACGCATGAAACTGGTCGACTCAGGATTGAATTTGATCCACCAGGCTATCTGACAGAAATAATACAACTGGACAACAAAGAAAAGGGCTAGCGGTGCAAGAATGATCCAGTACCGGTATTTTTTTATCCAGTCAAAAAATAACTTCATACTGCCTGCGGCCTCAAGGCTGAAAATACGGGGCCGGTATCCGGGCGCACTCCCCTCCAGACGAAAAAGGATTCTGCCGCCTGCTCAACCAGCATACCAAAACCATCGCGTACGCTTGCGCCATGCTGCGCTGCAAAATCCAGAAAAGGGGTCCGCCTGTCTCCATAAACCATATCCAGTGCCAACGAGGCCTTTCCGAAAACCGTATCTGGTACAGGGGGCATGTCATTGCTCAATCCAGCAGAAGTGGCATTGATGATAATGTCGAATTCGTCGCGTAGTGCAGAATAAGCCGAAACCTCAATATGACCTGAAGAAGAAAAAAAGCCTGCCAATTTCCTTGCATTTTCTACACTGCGATTGGCAATTATGAGACGGGCCGGCCGCTGTTCCAGAAGTGGCAGAATAACCCCCCGGGCAGCCCCACCGGCTCCCAACAACAGAACCCGCGCACCCTGTATGGGATAACCGGCATTGTCGATGATATCCGCCATAAGCCCACGACCATCCGTATTGTCACCCAGAATGGTACCTTCATCGAATTTCAGGGTATTGACCGCACCGGCAGCCTGCGCACGCGGGGTTAGCGATGTTGCCAGTTCGAAAGCCGCAAGCTTGAACGGTACCGTCACATTCAGGCCTTTTCCGCCTTCAGCAATAATCTGCCTGACGGTTGCGTCAAAGCCATCAAGCGGAGCAAGCACACGCTGATACGTTATATTCTGGTGTGTCTGACGGGCAAACAGGGCATGAATATCGGGCGACTTACTGTGCGCAACCGGATTTCCTATCACCGCATAATAATCAGATAAAGACATAGGGCATGCTCCAAAACAGATAAAAAGCTGAACAGATCCGCCTCAGGATCCGGTTTTCAGTGCCTCGTCACGGGTAAAGCGAAAACGGGTTTCAATAACCCAGACCTCACTTTCCACAGCAGAACGCATTTTAGGCGGGAAGGGGCCAAACGGTGCCGCCCTTCTGACAATTTTCAGTGCAGCATAATCAAGCGCCGCATTACCGGATGATCTTTCAACCCGTGGGCCACCTTCTTTTTCATATAGCGAACCATCCTGTGCAACAGGAATTGTCACCACCAGCTCACCATACAGCTTCTTCCCGTTTCGCTGCGGAAAATTCAATGTTCCGATATTTTCAATTTTCTGCTGCATGGCCTTGTAATACATCGCATGCCCGACTTCCCGTGTACGCGGGGAAATAAATACTTTTTTCGGACGGCTGTCCTGCTCTGCAATGTTACGGTCAATCGCTGCTGCCCGCCCGGCAATAACCTGTGAACCGTCAGTGGTAACATCCGTCGGCTTCTTTTCACTTACGGATGCCGTTTCCCGCACCTCGGGGACTCTGGCCTTTAACTCATTATTCAGTCTTGCCGCCAACTGCTTTTGCTCTTTTTGCAATTCATCTATCCTGCGCTGCGATGAGGCAAGCATATCGCCATCTGAAATACGCCCCGAATCAGGCAGAGGCGAACTAGACTGGCCTTTTTCTTTTGTTCCGCCACCGTCCAGATTAGCCTGGGCAAGCGCCTCGGGACTCAGGGGCGCTCCCCGGCTTTTGGCATTGACCAGCACAACTTCCAGAGTAGGATCCGGCGGAATAATGCGAAAAACGCCGGGGGGGACAAAACGGACGAACATCAATATGCCATGTATCAATACTGACACAAGGATCGCATAACCCAATGCCCGGTTTTGTAGGGAAAAATTCAAGTCTCCTGCTCCATGGCACGACCAGTAAGACTGTCGGCAAAAAACTCCGTGCACTTGCACGTTACGTCTATTTTAATAGGAATCCGATGATCAGAAATGGCTAACCCCCCATTTCATCACCTGATTCTGCCATATTTGCATCCGTGCTGGCGGTGGAAACCTCAACCAGACGGGCTTCAACGGACAGGTCGACTTCATCCCATCTCAGCAAATCAAGCGTCACCTGCGTTCCACGCGTCAGTGAACGGGCCATCGGCAACGGAATGGTCAGCGGAATATCAACCAGACGAACCATTTCATCCCGAACAACAACCGCCTGAGCCTGCCGGACATCATGTTGCGCCAGCCAGCGCAAACACCAGTACCGTTCCATTTTCGTCTGAAATCCGGAATAAGCCGTATGGGCAGAATCAAAGGCGCTGATGATAGCAAAAAGGTCGGCAGACCGGGGTTTGAATGGTGCCGAAAGCGGTGCTGTCACACCATGATGAATGCAGGCAAGAATCTGCCACTGATTGACCAGATCCGTATAACGCCTCAAAGGCGCGGTACTCCATGAGTACTGATCCACGCCCAGCCCCTGGTGTGGCGCAGCGTGTGTCTGCATCTGTACCAAGCGCCGCGCCGCCCAGTGACCACCGCTCTCGCCCTGGCTTCGGAACACACCTGGAACACCGTGCTCCTGCATCAGACGCCCCCAAGCACTGTTCACAAAAATCATCAGTTCTGCCACAATCCTGTCCAGCGGCGCCGTTCGCATCCGCTGCTCGATCGTAACCTGATCATCCTGTATATAGAAATTATAATCCGGCTGGTTGATCTGCTGTGGCTTCAGTCCAAAGCTTACCCGCTTTGCCATGCGCTCCTTTTCCCGTGTCTGCGCCCAACGCCAGAGAATGCCTATTTCTTCCTTGTGCGGATATTCTCCCCTGTTTTCTGCCAGATTTTCTTCCGTCACAATGCGCTCAAGATCGTTATGGCGCAAATTAACTGCAACCCTGATAAATTCCAGACGTGTTTCGGTTGCAAGCAGAACATTGTCTTCAGGATTAATGGTGGCATACAGACTGACAGCGGGCCTTTTTTCTCCTGCGCCCAGCGTAAAAATCTGCACATAGTCATCCGGCAGCATGGTGATTTTGTCACCCGGCATGTAAACGGTTGACATCCGCTGACGGGCAACCGTATCAATCTCATCACCCGGCGTGATACCCAATGCGGGTGCTGCGATATGAATCCCCACCCGGACATTTCCATCCGGCAGATGCATAACAGAAAAGGCATCATCAATTTCTGTTGTTGTCACATCGTCAATTGAAAATGCCTGTACGTCGGCAACTGGCAGATCCGGGATGGAGACACGGATATCCCCAAAAGAGAAGCCGGTCCCTTTCGGGAAGTGCTCAAAAAGAAAACAGGACAGGTGCAAATCAAATGGTGAACCAATTGCACCCGTTTTGACCATCAGGCGCTCTGGAATCGTCTGCAATTCACTGCATGCCTGGATCAGCGCCTTGTATTCCATACTGTTTTTGTCCGGCTTACACAACAGCTGTACAGCCAAAGGCTTCATCGCCTCCGGAAAGATACCCGCCTTCATCTGACCGATATACTGCTCTTGGATAATGGCCTGCTGCCGCTTCTTTTCCATGCCAGCCAATGCGGCTTTCAGGGCTTTTTCCGGCGCAGCCTTGTAACGCCCCCGGCCCTTCCGGTAAAAATACACTGGCGCAGCATGCAAACGAAGCAAAAGACCTGCCGCTTCCTGCGGCTTTGGCTCATGACCAAAATATTCCGCCGCCAGTTCGCCAAAACCAAATTCGTCCTCGCCAGCCACTTCCCAAAGAAAATCCAGATCAATTTGTCCTGCGATTTCCTGTGCGTCCGATATCAGTTGCGTTGGATCATATGCCGTATATTGCAGCAGCACATCCCGCGCCTTTACCTTGGCCCGCCTTCCTCCGGGCAACTCAACCTGATAGGCTTCCCCAGCCTGGGTCAGCACACTACCGGTCCTGAAATCGCCCGATTCTTCAAAAAACAAATTCATACAACATTTTTTTCTGAAAGCAGTCTGGTGCTTTCTGTTCATTCTTCAATAGACATTCTGCCAGCATCATTACCGGACTACACTGGCTGCAAACCACTGAACGCCAGAATTTCATCCAGATAATCCGGAAATTCCGACAGGCTGTGATCACTGCCTTCGATAATAATCTGCCGCGCATTTTCGTAATGCGCACTCATCTGCTTGTAATCAAGGAGTTCATCCCCTGTTGCAGCAATCAGGAAATAGCGCTCCGGCCGTGTAATTTTACGAACAAGAAAGGATTTCAACTCCTCCGCATATTTTTCCCGGTCCATTTCCCATTTTGCCAGTTCCTGCTCCTGTGACGGATTTCCCATACAAGCCTTGACTTGCCAAGGATCAATCACCGGATTTAACAGGACCGCCCGGCACCCTGTTCTTTCCGCTAGAAAACGAGCATAGTACCCGCCAAGTGAAGATCCGATCAACAGGATCCGGGATGGATCATAACCTTCCATAAACTGCGCGGCCAGCGAAACAGACTGAAACGGCGACTCCGGAAGCTGGGGACAGAAAAAACGGCCACCCAGCCCATGCCTGTCCATATATTCTGCGGCAGCCTGTGCCTTGAAAGAGGATGGAGACGAACGAAATCCATGCAGATACAAAATCATGACGAAACCACTTTCGAATGTATCCTGTCGAGGATTTTCTGATGTACGTTACCAAAACCGCCATTACTCATGACGAGAATGTGGTCTCCTGAACGGCTCGCTTCCACGATTTTTTCCACCATCCGGTCCAGATCATGAAAAACAGCGGCCCTTTCAGCTAGCGGAGAAAGCGCTTCTTCAAGATCCCAGTCCAGCGCATCCTTTCCTGATTGTGCGCCATAACCAAATACCAGATCCGCTTCTTTTAGACTGTCCGGCAGCGCCTGCTTCATGGCACCGAGCTTCATGGTGTTGGAACGGGGTTCAAGTACAGCAATAATCCGTTTTTCCCCCGAAGAATCGCCAATCTTTTTTCGCAGACCTGCAACTGTTGTTGCAATGGCTGTCGGATGATGCGCAAAATCGTCGTAAACACAAATTCCGTGAACTTCTCCACGCAACTCCATTCTACGTCTGACATTCCGGAAACGCGAAAGGGAAGCCATCGCCCGCTCTGGCGCAATACCGACATGCCGGGCGGCCGCAATAGCCGCGAGCGCATTCAGACGATTATGCTCCCCCGTCAGCGCCCAATTCACCGTTCCTCGCTTCTTGCCATTCAGCAGCACATCAAAAGCATGTGCATCTGTTTCGTGATCTGCCCAGCCCTCTATCCCTGCCCCGCCAAACCAGACGGTCTCACTCCAGCAACCCTTTTCAAGAACACGCTTTAACGCCGGTTCCCGTGCGTTGACAATCAATTGACCATTGCTTGGAACTGTACGAACAAAATGATGGAACTGCGTTTCTATCGCCCCCAGATCCGGAAAAATATCGGCATGATCAAATTCAAGGTTATTAAGGATCGCGGTGCGGGCATGGTAATGGACAAACTTGCTGCGCTTGTCAAAAAACGCTGTGTCATATTCGTCCGCCTCAATGACAAAAAAAGAAGGAGACTCACCCTTTCCGCCCAAGCGGGCAGAAATACCAAAATTCAACGACACCCCACCAATCAGGAATCCCGGCGCATAGCCCGCATCCTCCAGAATCCATGCCAGCATAGAAGAAGTTGTTGTCTTTCCATGCGTTCCGGCCACAGCAAGCACCCACCGGTTCTTGAGAATGTGCTGACCAATCCACTCCGGCCCCGACATATAAGGCAAACCACGATTCAGAATCGCTTCCATCAGGTCATTACCGCGGGAAACCACATTGCCAACAATGAAAAGGTCCGGATTAATGCTGGCCTGGGATGCATCATAGCCATGGATCAACTCAATGCCCTGCTCCTGCAATTGCGTGCTCATTGGCGGATAAACATTGGCATCACAGCCCGTTACTTTATGCCCGGCAGCCTTAGCCAGTACAGCCAGCCCTCCCATGAATGTGCCGCAAATACCCAGTATGTGAATATGCATGATGTAATTGTGATTTTTATTAAACGTGAAGATTCTACCTGACTCGCACCATTTTGCGTTCCAGAGTATCATGATCCCATGACAAATGACCGCAAAACAGAGTTGGGGAACGTGCGCGCCGAAATCGCCATGGCTGCGGCACGTCTGATTGCCGAGGAAGGTGCAACATACGAAATGGCAAAAAAAAAGGCCGCCCATCAAATCTTCGGAAATAAGCGAATTAGCAGCAATTTGATGCCGAATAATCAAGAAATTGAAGAAGAAGTGCGAATTTACCACGATATATTTATGGCGGATTCGCAACCAGCGCGGCTCTTGCACCTGAGAAAAGTCGCCTTGCGAATGATGAATGAGCTAGCACATTTTCAACCATACATCACTGGCGCCATATTAAATGGCACTGCAGGAGAGCACAGTGACATCCATCTACAGCTTTTTCCCGACAACGCAAAAGACGTAGAAATGCATCTTTTAAACAAAAATATCAGTATTTCAGTAACAGAAGCCGGAAATTATCGACAGAAGGCGCCAGCAGTTGAGACGATTCACTTTTACCATGAGAATGAAATTTTCCACCTTACCGTATACAATCCAGACGATATGCGCAAAATGGTACGGGCGGCAAACTCACCGACGGAAAGAATGGATATTGTCGGGCTTGTACAGATCATTGAACAGCAGAAAAAACCGCTTTCTGAAGATTAACAGGCGGACCTCTGGTAAACTGGTTTCTTTTTCTTGCCAGTTAGTGCTTTTTAGCGGCAAAATGCAATCAAATACAAAATAAATATATATAAATATAAATATATATAACCAACGACAAACATGGCTAAACATATTCTTATGCTGAACGGCCCCAATCTAAACCTCCTCGGCACAAGGGAGCCAGAGGTGTACGGCAAGACAACGCTGGAGGATGTTGTGGCTGCAGCCAACGATCAAGTAACCCGGGCTGGCGGGCGCTTTGCTAATTTTCAGAGTAATCATGAGGGCGCATTGATTGACCGTATTCAGGCCGCACGCACTGAAGGTGTAGATGCCATTGTCATCAACCCCGGTGGCCTGACGCACACTAGTGTTGCCTTGCGTGATGCCCTGTCCGGCATTGCCATTCCATTTTATGAGGTGCACATCTCCAATATCCACCAACGCGAGTCTTTTCGCCATCACTCTTATCTTTCCGCCATTGCAAAAGGTGTAATATGCGGATTTGGTGTGGATGGCTACCGAATGGCAATTGAATTTGCCCTCAATAACTGAATTTTTTCTTTTCGTATTTTCTGGATTTCTATATGGATCTTCGCAAACTCAAAACCCTGATTGACCTTGTTGCCGAGTCACAGATTGCTGAACTTGAAGTAACTGAAGGAGACAGCCAAGTGCGCATTGTCAAAAATGCAGCGGCGCCGGCACCGATACTGATGCAATCTCCGCAAGTCATGCCCCAGTACATGCCCAGCACTGCGTTGCCACCAACCGGCGTTCCTGTCGCTGCACCAGCAACAGCTCCAGCAGAAGCAGCTGCTCCAGCAGAGCCACAAGGACATGTTGTCAAATCGCCAATGGTCGGCACATTTTATGCCGCGTCCACCCCCGGCAATCCCCCGTTTGTCGAGGTAGGAGCAACTGTCAGACAGGGAGAGACGCTTTGCATTATTGAAGCGATGAAGCTGCTGAATGAAATCGAGGCTGATGTTTCCGGCGTGATCAAGCAGATACTGGTAGAAAACGGTCATCCGGTCGAATATGCCCAGCCCCTTTTCATCATAGGATAAATCAGGGGCCAGCCCTTACCTGTCCTTTTTCTCTTTTTGATTTTCAGGATTACCTGACACTATGTTTGAAAAAATTCTGATTGCCAATCGCGGGGAAATTGCATTGCGTATCCAGCGTGCATGCCGTGAAATGGGCATTAAAACCGTTGTAGTTCATTCCGAGGTCGACCGGGAAGCAAAATATGTCCGCCTAGCAGACGAATCGGTCTGTATCGGTCCGGCAGCGTCATCTGCCAGCTATCTGAACATGCCTGCCATTATCAGTGCAGCAGAAGTCACCGATGCGGAAGCGATTCATCCGGGCTATGGCTTTTTGGCTGAAAATGCCGATTTTGCCGAACGGGTGGAAAAATCCGGGTTTGTTTTCATCGGCCCGAAACCAGAATCCATCCGGATCATGGGCGACAAGGTCTCGGCCAAGCAGGCTATGATCAAAACCGGTGTACCTTGTGTCCCGGGATCGGACGGCGCCCTTTCGGATGACTCCAAGGAAATCATTCACACCGCCAGAAAAATCGGCTACCCGGTCATTATCAAGGCCGCTGGCGGTGGCGGTGGCCGCGGCATGCGGGTTGTCCATACGGAGGCAACGCTTTTAAATGCCGTAACCATGACTAGGGCAGAAGCCGGTACGGCTTTCGGCAACCCGGAAGTCTACATGGAAAAATTCCTGGAAAACCCGCGCCATATTGAAGTCCAGGTACTGGCCGACCAGTTCAAGAATGCGGTCTGGCTTGGCGAACGTGACTGCTCCATGCAGCGCCGTCACCAGAAGGTTATTGAAGAAGCGCCTGCTCCCGATATTCCAAGACGTCAGATAGAAAGAATCGGGGAACGCTGCGTTGATGCCTGTCGCAAATTGGGATTCAGAGGTGCCGGTACGTTTGAGTTCCTCTATGAAAAAGGGGAATTCTATTTCATTGAAATGAATACCCGTGTTCAGGTTGAACATCCGGTAACCGAAATGATTACCGGTATCGATATCATCCAGGAACAGATCCGCATTGCAGCAGGTGAAAAACTGCGGTATCGACAAAGGGACATCCGGCTGACAGGGCACGCGATTGAATGTCGAATCAATGCCGAAGACCCATATAACTTCAGACCGTCTCCGGGGAAAGTGACCGCTTGGCATGTTCCTGGTGGCCCGGGAATCCGTGTTGATTCCCATGTTTATGCTGGTTATAGCGTTCCACCCAATTATGACTCCATGATCGGGAAAATTATTTCCTATGGTGAAACCCGCGAGCAGGCAATCCGACGGATGCAAGTAGGACTTTCTGAAATGGTCGTGGAAGGTATTCAGACCAATATTGACCTCCATCGCAATCTGATGTCAGACCCCTGTTTTATCCAAGGCGGCACCAACATTCATTATCTGGAACAGAAACTGAATGATATGTTCCAAGACAAACAAAAATAACACTGGAATGATCATGTTCCCCTCATCAGGAGTTGTATGTGAGCTGGAATGAAGTGGTGCTGGAAGTCAATTACGCACAAACTGTCCTTTTTTCGGATGCCCTGCTGGTCGCTGGTGCCATGGCTGTCACAGTTGAGGACGCCGATGAAGGCACCGATGCCGAGCGCCCGATATTTGGTGAACCGGGAGCCGACAGCGAAGAGTACGCATGGCAACGCAGCCGCGTTATCGCCCTAATCTCTGCTGACAGAGATACCACACAAATTATTTCTCTTGCCGCCAGAGAAAGTGGCATGGTGACTCCTCCTCCTTTTCTGGTGCGGGAAGTTCCGCAAAAAGACTGGGTACGCGAAACACAGGCACAGTTCGATCCCATTCATATTGGAAAAAATATCTGGGTTGTTCCCAGTTGGCACGAAACGCCGACCAGCAATGGCATTGTGCTCCAGCTTGATCCGGGACTGGCATTTGGCACCGGCAGCCACCCTACAACCCGCCTGTGTCTAGAATGGCTGGAGGAAAATGTCCGTCCGGGACAATCTGTGTTGGATTATGGCTGCGGCTCCGGCATTCTTGCTATTGCCGCCTTCAAGCTGGGGGCAACGCCGGTCGATGGTGTAGATATTGATCCGCAGGCGGTTGCCACCGCCGCTGAAAATGCAACTGAAAATCAGTGTGATATTGCCTTTTACCTGCCGGGGAAATATCCGGGAGAAAAAGAAAACCGCCAGTACAACATTGTTGTTGCCAACATCCTCTCAGGGCCACTGCAACAACTTGCAAAAACGATCATCTCCCGTCTGAGACCCGGCGGGAAATTGATCCTTTCAGGGATTCTGGACTGGCAGGAACAGGAGGTCGTTGATGCCTACTCCCCCTGGATGGCCTTATCTGCCTTTCAATACTTGGATGGCTGGGTTGCCCTATCCGGAACGCTTACTGAAAAGGCAGGACAGGCATGATTCTGATTACCCGGTGCCCCCACTGCCAGACGACATTTCGGGTCACTGAGGATCAACTGAAGCTCTATGAGGGCGCTGTGCGTTGCGGCGTATGCCAGCAGATTTTCAACGGAACCGATCATCTTCAGCCCCACTCTCCGGCGCCAGCAGACAAACCTGTTACTATCGAAAAAAAGAAACAACCGTCCACGACACAAGGTTTGCCTTCCAGAAAAACCCAGCCAGATAATCCGGCACTGGAGCCGCCACAAAAACGCAATGCCGACGATATTACGATATCACTTGCCGATGATGACATCAATGCTTCCTCTGGAAATGAAGCACTTTTTGATGCCCTGGAAGAAGAGCTTTCCACCATCTCACTCGAACTGGAACAGGTTACCGGACTGCTTTTCGGCAATGAACTGGACGAAGGCGAACCACATCTCCCCGCCAGCATCAACGAAACGGCCCGCGACACCGCCGTTTATACCCCCCCCACGGCAGCGACAACTCATTTTGCCAGTCTTTCTCTTTATTCGGATCCGGGAGCACCAGTAAAGAGTACCGTTTATTCGACAGCACCCCGACTGGATAATGCGGCGGGCATAGCACCATCCACCGCCATCGAAGCCGAAGTGGTGGAACCCGATAACCCCGCCAGACTGCGCTATCAGCGATCACATCATGCTTCCGCACAAAGCCGCGAACCTGACCCGTTAATGGATATCGCAGACAGTCATCATGCTGCTTTTTTCGAAATGGCAGAAGAGGATGCGGATGACACGCTCTATAACAGTGAACCAGACTTTGTTAAAAAATGGCGAAAAAAAAAGCGCGGCAGCCTTTTTTCCGGCATTTTCGTGAGCCTGGCAACGATTGCCCTTCTGACAACACTGTCCATACAGTGCCTTTACATGTTTTCCGATCGTATTGTTGTGTGGTGGCCGCCAGCTGAACCTGCTGTAATAAAAGCCTGCAACACTCTTGCCTGCCCAAGACGACTGGAAACCCGCATCTCGGCTCTGTCAATCGAATCAAGTGAGCTGCAAACCATTTCGCAGCTCAAAGACAAATACACCCTTTCACTTCTGCTCAGAAACAGTGGTTCATCGTACCAGTCATGGCCACATCTTGAGCTGACGCTGACAGACAAGGATAAAAAACCGGTTGTCAGGCGTGCTTTTTCCCCGGCAAGTTACCTCTCGGATGCCAATCGCATCATCAAGGGTATCCCTCCCTATTCTGAGGAAGCCATCCGGCTTCATCTTGAAATAAAAACCGAATCCAGCGCAGATTACCGCGTTTCCCTTTTTTACCCTTAACCCCTTTCTGCCCACCATGTCATCCTTAATTTGTGGTTCACTTGCTTACGATACGATCATGCCCTTTCCTGATCGTTTTTCCGATTCCATCCTAGCAGACCAGTTACATAACATTAACGTGTGTTTTCTGGTACCGTCCATGCGCCGTGAATTTGGAGGTTGTGCCGGCAACATTGCCTATAGCCTGAAAATGCTGGGAGGCAACCCACTGATCATGGCAACAATCGGTTCCGATGGCGCTCCTTATCTGGAGCGTCTGGCCGAACTGGATATTTCACTGCGCCATATCACAAAGATCAGAAAATCTTTCACAGCCCAAGCTTTTATCACAACAGATGAAAACAATAACCAGATCACAGCATTTCATCCGGGTGCCATGTCCTTTTCTCATCAAAACAGAATTGCGAACATAACGGAAAAAATCAGAATTGCTATTGTGGCACCAGATGGGCGTGATGGCATGCTACAAAATGCGGAAGACTGCGCCGCAAAGGAGATTCCCTTTATCTTTGATCCGGGCCAGGGGCTACCCATGTTTTCCAAAGATGAACTGCACCGCTTTATTGAGCTGGCAACCTATGTTGCCGTCAATGACTATGAAGCTGCCGTGCTCACACAGGAAACGGGGTGGACAGAAAAAGAAATTGCAGCCAAGGTAAAAGCGCTGATTGTCACGCTGGGAGAACGCGGCGCGGAAATTTATACCGATTCGGAGAAAATAGTCATCCCTTGCGTTGATGCAGAAAAAACCATCGACCCGACAGGATGTGGTGATGCTTTCAGGGCCGGGCTGATATATGGACTGACCAATAACATGGATCTGGCTACCTGTGGCCGTCTTGGCAGCCTGATGGGCGCAATCAAGATCGCGCACCAAGGACCACAGAACCATTCCCTTACTGCTGCTGAGATTGCTGATCGCTTTGAAAAAGAGTTCGGCTACCGGTATTGACAAAAAACCAATAACAAATGCACACCCAGCTTAAACAGGGTGTGCATTCAGTCGAAATCCGGATAAATTAAGCGGCTTCTTTTTGGGAGAGCGCCTTCAAGGCTGCTGCAAGACGGCTTTTATGACGGGCAGCCTTGTTCTTGTGAATTCGCTTCTTATCTGCAATACGGTCAATAATTGAAACCGTTTTTGAGAATACTGCTGTTGCAGCTTCCTTGTCACCTGCTTCAATTGCCTTCTTGGCCGACTTGATTGCCGTACGCAATGAAGAACGCTGGCTGGAATTAAGTGCATTCCTCTTCACTGCCTGACGAGCACGCTTGCGTGCCTGTGCGGTATTTGCCATATTAAAAAATCCTGTAAACCTGTTAAAAATGCGCCCGCATTAACTCAAACAGCGGCGCAGAAATTTTGCGTAGCTTTTTATTGTAATCGCGTTTCGTTTTCATAGCAATGCTTTTGCATGTTTTATTTCACGGACATTATCCTTATTATGCAGGGAACATTCCCATGGAAAGATAACGATCACCCCTGTCGCTGGCAACAAAAACCATCGTTGCACCTTCCACTTCGCGGGAGAGCTGCAGTGTTACATGACAGGCTGCGGCCGATGAAATCCCGCAAAAAAAACCTTCTTCTTTCGCCATTCTTCTTACCATATGTTCCGCATGAGCTAGGCTGACCAGCTCAACACTGTCTATCCTGCCGGCATCCCAAGCACGGCGAACACCCGACACTGACCATTTCTGTAACCCCGGAATACGTCCGGCAATCTCCGGCTCCACACCGATAATCTGGATGTCCGGATTCATCTCTTTCAGGTACCGCGAAACGCCAGTAATAGTGCCGGTCGAACCCATACCACAAACCACATGCGTAACAAGACCCGCAGTGGCATACCATATTTCCGGACCGGTTGTTTCATAGTGGGCACGTGGATTGTCCGGATTAACAGACAAATCAAGTGTAACGCCCTGCCCTTCCTCCACCATTTTTCGCACAAGATCTCTTGCAACCGACATGCCTGTATGCCCAGGCGTAAGGATAATTTTCGCCCCGTAAATGGCCATGCACTGCTGCTTTTCCATGCTGGTATCTTCAGGCATCACCAGCGTGCAGCCATACCCCTTTTTGGCGGCCATCATGGCAAGCGCGATGCCGGCATTCCCATTGGCCGCCTCAATCAGCATATCCCCCGGGCTGATCTCACCACGCTCTTCTGCATAACGGACTATGGCAGAAACGATGCGATCCTTGATTGATCCGGAAGGATTACTCCCCTCCAGTTTGGCAAGTATCACATTGTTGCGCTTTTCATTTTCTTCTCCGGAAAGTGCTGCAAGCCGTACCAAAGGTGTTTTTCCAATGGTATTTTCAATCGTCTGAAAAGGGACAATACTTTTTGTCATTACGTTGTCCGCCTGTCCAGAAGTGCCCGGGCTATTGTGCCGATATCGACATACTCCAGCTCTGCACCGACGGGCACCCCTCTTGCAAGACGGCTAACCCGGACACCGCGGGCTTTCAGCATTTCGCTGATGTAATGTGCGGTGGCTTCGCCCTCATTATGAAAGCTTGTTGCCAGAACCACTTCCGTAACGACGCCATCTGTCGCTCTCGCAATCAGCTTTCCCAGATTGATTTCTCTGGGGCCGATACCATCCAACGGTGAAAGACTACCCATCAGAACGAAATACAATCCCTTGTAAGTCAGGGTCTGCTCAATCATCAGCATATCGGCTGGCGTTTCCGTGACACACAGAAGACTCTGCGCCCGATCCGGACTCATACACATGGTGCAAAGCGCGTTTTCCGTAAATGTATTGCAGCGCTCACAATGCCTGATTTTTTCAATGGCGTCAGACAACGCTAGACTCAATTGCCGTGCACCCTCACGATCATGCTGCAGCATATGATAGGCAATACGCTGCGCGGATTTCGGACCGACCCCCGGAAGCCGCCGCAATGCCTCGGTAAGCGCATGAAGAGAGAAGTTGGACTTCACAATGAAAAAGACTAAATCGGCATTTTGAAACCGGGAGGCAAGGGCATTCCGGCAGAAATACTGTTCATCTTTTCCTGCGCAGTAGCCTCCGCTTTTCTGACCGCATCATTCAATGCAGCCGTAATCAGGTCTTCCAACATTTCCTTGTCATCTCCCATCAGCGAAGGGTCGATGGAAACACGGGAAACATAAAACTTACAACTCATCAGAACCGAGACCATTCCCGCACCTGCCTGCCCTTCCACAATCGTCTGCGCCAGCTCTTCCTGCATTTTTTGCATATTCTGCTGCATTGCCTGAGCCTGCTTCATCAGGCCTGCCAACTGATTTTTCATTTTTCTGCCCCGTATTTAAATAGGTTTGATGGAGTTCGGCACAATGTCTGCACCAAATTCACGTATCAGCGTTTGCACATAAACATCATTTTCGATCATTTCTTCCGCTTCCCGCTGCCGGTTTTTTTGCTTTTCCAGCGCATGCTGGCTGGCCGTCTGCCCCACCACCCCAACTTCTGTCGTGAGTTTGACCACACATTCAAACCGGTTCATGAGGGCTTCGGTCAGTTTTTCAACATTAGCAGGTGCCGCCAATGTATCAAGCGGCACACGCAAATGAAACTGCAACCCACTTTCTGTCTGTTTCCAGCGCACCAGTTCCGTTTGCCGGGCCAGTTGCTGCGCCATCCCCCGCAGGGGGAGTCCCTCTGCCAGCTCTGGCCAGTTTTCGTTCCATTCCATAACACGCTCGGCAATGGGCAATTCTGCCGCCCCATTTTCCTCTTCAAGCGGCATACCGGAAAGCACCTCAACCTGCGCCTCGTTTCCGTCAATGCTGATGGCGGCATTACGAACAGGAGATGGCGCCGGTCGGGAAACGGGCGGCACATCATCTGTCTTTTCCACTACTTTGGATGAAGGCACAACTGGCGGTACTGCTTGTGTTTTTTTTACTGGTTCAGATGCTGTCGTTTTTACAGGGGACAGCTGCCCGGATGGACGGTTTTTTTGCCCACTCCCGGAAGATGCGTTTCCCTCTCCCCGGGAACCAGCGTTGTCTTTACCTGGCTGAAATGCCTGCATCCGGAGAAGCGTCATCGTGAAACCAGCATACTCATCAGGAGCCAGTCCCAGCTCATTTCGACCATGAACCGCAATCTGGTAGAAGAGTTGCATTTCTTCGGCATCAAACAAACCCGCAAACCGGCGAATAGCCTCGTACTCCGGCAAATCATTCGGCAATGCTGATGGTGCTGCCTGAGCAAGGGAAATGCGGTTGATCAGCACGGCAAGATCTTTCAGAGCGGCGCTGTAAGAAAGACTGCGCGCAGCCATCTCATCAGCAATAGACATCAGCGCTTCGGCGTCATTTTTCGCCAACCCCTCCAGAATCCGGATCAGGTAAGTCTGGTCAAGCGCCCCCAACATATCCTGAATCGCGGAGAGGGAAATATTACCCGCCGTATATGAAATTGCCTGATCTGTCAGGGAAAGGGCGTCTCGCATGGAACCACTGGCCCCTTCTGCCAGCAATCGAAGCGCCGGTTTTTCAAAGGCGATTTTTTCTTGCTGAAGAACCTGATCCAGATATTCCACTATCTGCAATGGTGGCATCTGCTTGAGATTGAACTGGAGGCATCGGGAAAGGACGGTCACTGGTATTTTTTGCGGATCCGTCGTTGCCAGAATGAATTTGATATATTCCGGCGGCTCTTCCAGAGTTTTGAGCATGGCATTAAACGCCGGCGGTGTCAGCATATGCACTTCATCAATCATGTAGACCTTGAAGCGGGCACTGGTGGGAGCATATACTGCCTGTTCGAGTAATTGCAGCATATCGGCAATACCCCGGTTTGAGGCAGCATCCATCTCAATATAGTCAACAAAACGGTCTGCATCGATAGCTTGGCAGGCTTCACACACACCACAAGGCTGCGCCGTAATACCGGTTTCACAATTCAGCGATTTGGCCAGAAGCCGGGAAAGCGTCGTCTTGCCCACGCCCCGTGTGCCAGTAAAGAGATAGGCATGATGCAACCGCTGGCTTTCAAGCGCATGGGTCAGTGCGCGAACGACATGATCCTGACCAACAAGACTGTCAAACGTTTTGGGACGATATTTACGGGCAAGTACCAGATATGACATGTGGCCATTTTACCTTATTGCGACCAGTTTATGATGGCACTGACAGATACACATTACCTCTGCCAACCAAAGGGTCGAATTTCAAAAAGAGGAAGGGAAAAAGGCGAGCCTGATCTGCGGCACTTGTAGAGACTGGCTGTGGCTGCTTCGTTCCCGACCTGACCAGATTCACCATTCCACAATGCGCAGGGACCCGCCAGAACGCATTGTACAACAAAGCGGGCAGGGTTCAGCGACTTATTATCACAAAGCGCCAACTTAACACAACCCCCTGCTTTTGCGCATATCATCCCCCTATTTTGCATATGTTTTTTTAATTCACGCTTACATTTCGCAAATACAATGCGACGAAGGACTGTTGCGCTTTCACAAATCGTTACAGATTTGTTTTAAAGGATGCTTTTTTTGCATATGCAGACCAGACAGGGGATAGGCGCCGATCCCCTTTATTAAAATAACCAAAAGCACATGAAAAAAGTTTTCTTTATAATTGACCGCATATAAAAGGGCTTTTACAATGCGATCAGCTTAACAAGGGACAAGTTTCCACTACCCAATATTGTTATTCGTTATTTTTCAATACAAAAGGGGAATCGCGATTCTGCCAACAATATGCAGAATCCATGAAACAACAACCGGTTTCCGGTCGTTTCCACTCCGCTACTCCCGTTTAACGCCGCCAGAATACAGGCAAAACGAGGCATATTCTCACCATCAGACAATTGAGAGAATACCCGGACAATGAGAGCCTACACCTGCTCATAGAAATACTGCTCGGCAAAAGGAGATCCCCTAGGAGGTTTTACATGCATTATCCAGATACAGGCAAACATTTTGCGGATTATTTTTTTCAGCGAGAGAACCGGATTATGGTTTTTTCCTGCATCGTCGCTACCATTGTCAGCGCCTGCCTTTTTCTCCTGACCTGGCAGGGTGGCCGCTACCTTGATCTGCTGCCTGTTGTTTCACAAAAAAGTACCGCACGGATGATTCGCCTGACACAGGCAGGTTACTGGGTCAGCCCGAAAGCAGTTACCATGCAGCAAAACGAGGAAAACGCCTTCATGGTTGATCCACAAGAACGTCAGTTACTGGTTGACTGGATATCTTCACGCTATCCGGTTGATTCCGAAGCAACCGAACTTTTTGTCTCCGCCGCCTACCTAGCCGCCCATGAAATTGGACTGGATCCGCATCTGATTCTGGCTGTCATGGCAATCGAATCGCGCTTCAATCCTGAAGCAGAAAGCCCTGTTGGCGCACAAGGGCTCATGCAGATCATGACCCGGCTACATTCCAAACGCTTTGAGCCGCATGGCGGCGTAGAATCAGCCAAAGATCCCATCACCAACATTCGGGTTGGTTCGGCCATTCTGAAAGAATATGTTTCAAAAAGCGGTTCTGTTAAGAGCGGGCTGAAAAGCTATGTTGGTGCAGCAGCTTACTCTCATGATTTCGGTTATGGCGCAAAGGTGCTGGCGGAATACGACCGCATGAAGCAGGCCTCCCGCGGAAAAAAAATCCCTGCAGCGATTGCATCAAAATCCACAACGAAAAAACTGGCACGTTCGGATGCTGACAAATCCCGTGCGAAAACGCCCCCACCAGCCAGCACGAACGACGCCACCAACGCATAATCTCTGCAAGAGCAAAGCTTATTTATATTGAAGCGGGATCAACCTCAACATACCATCTGGCTCCCGTCTTCAGTGATCGCAGATGGGGTATCCATTCTTTCAGAAAATGCTGCATGTCGGTGCGTGAAGCAGATTCAACAAGCAATTGTGCCCGCTCCATGTCACCAACACGGGATATGGCCATCGGTACTGGATCATTTATGATGATCCCCGGATAATCCGCTGCTTTAGCAGCGGCTTCAAGAAAGGCCATGGCAATATCCAGTTGCCGGGCATCTGCGCAGAGCAATGTCTGGTAAATAAAGGGCGGCAATCCTGAAATCCGGCGTTCTTCAAGCAATTCTGATGCAAAACCATCGTAGTCATGCATTAGTACAGCCTGATAAAGCGGATGATGAGGATAACGGGTCTGAATAATCACTTCACTATCCCCTACCTCATTCATGGCATGACGTCCTGCACGCCCCCCAACCTGCATCAACTGGGCAAAGAGCCGTTCACTGGCGCGGTAGTCGTGTGAAAAAAGGGCGGTATCCGGATTCATCACCCCAACCAGCGTCAGGTTCTGAAAATCGTGCCCTTTAGCAATCATCTGAGTACCCACCAGAATATCAACCACACCACGATGAACAGCGTCCAGCGCCTGCTGCATGCTGCCTCTTCTTCTTGTGGAATCCGCGTCAATCCGCAGAATTTGTGCTTTCGGAAAGTGGTGCTGCAAACTTTCCTCGACACGCTGCGTTCCCCGTCCAAGCGGCTTCAGATCAGCATAGCCGCATGTGGGACAGGCGCGCGGAATATAAAGCTCCATGCTGCAATGATGGCAGCGCAGGCGACGCTGCGCCTTATGCAGCACCATGTAGGCGGTACAACGCCTGCAAGCACTAACCCAACCACAAGCTTCGCACATCAGTACGGGGGCATAACCACGACGATTGAGAAAAAGCAGCGATTGCTCCCCACGATCCAATCGCGTCCTGATGGCATCGAGCAAAACCGGGCTGAAACCCTCCTGCTGCTTTTCGCGGCTGGTATCAACCAGCCTTACCCGAGGCAGTTTTGCCTCTGCAACCGCCCTTTCAGGCAGTGCCAGTTTACGATAACGCCCCGATTCAGCATGATGCCAAGTTTCAAGTGAGGGCGTAGCAGAACCAAGAACAACCGGAATATCCAGCTGCCATGCCCGCCAGACAGCTAGATCACGAGCAGAATAACGCAACCCTTCCTGCTGTTTGTAGGAAGGGTCATGTTCTTCATCCACAACAATAAGGTCAAGCCTTGGAACAGAAGCCAGAATAGCCATGCGCGTACCAAGCAGAATACGTGATTTGCCGGTATGGGCTGCCAGCCAGTTTCGCAGGCGCTCTCCCTCACTCAACTGGCTGTGCAGAACAGCGATATCAGTATCCGGAAAACGCAAACGGATGCTGCTTTCAAGTTGTGGCGTCAGATTGATTTCCGGCACCAATATCATGACCGCAGCCTCCGGATGGCGATCAAGAACGGTTTCAAACACCTGCAGATAAACTTCGGTTTTTCCGCTGCCAGTCACCCCATGAAGCAGAATGGGCGAAAATCCTTCTGCTGCCAGAATATCGGAAAGCGCCTCCTTTTGGGCAGAATTAAGCGTCGGCTGGCTCTCCTGTCTTTCTTCCGTTCCAGATTCTTTTTTCCCACGTTTTTCAGATGCTTTCAACGCACGATCCAAAGCGATGGTTTTTTCTGCCCGCAGTTTTTTAGGTAGACTGGGAAGTACAACTTCTCCGAGTGGTCGCTGATAATAATCAGCCGCAAAATGACACAGGGCCGTCCATTCAGATGAAACAGGAAGAACCTCATCCCTGACTGCAATCACGTCCCTGAGTTTTTCATCCGGCACATCCGTTCCATCCAAGACATCCATGATCATACCCATCACCTTTCGATGTCCGAAAGGAACCAGAACCAGTTGACCGATTTTCGGCACAGGCATTTCTTCTGATTCGGCTATCCAGCGATAATCAAAATAAAAGTCAAGGGGGCTGTCAATGGCGACCCGGAGGATAATTTGCGGCATGAACTTAATGTAAACCCTACTAATTTTTTATAAGCTTAGATTCCATAAGCCTTTTTTTTGCTATCCACAAAGTCTGTGGAAAACTTTGTGGACAATATCCTCTTGACAAGGAACGAGACCAGCCACGATGCGGCTTTCAATAAAATGCCTGTCTGGAATGCAAAAAAATTTTTATTAAAAATCAAAAGCTTAAAAAGTTCGCACAAATAAAAGAAAAAAAATAAAAATTTTTTTGTATTCAACACAAACCGCATGAAATGGGGACTTCCTGTTTTTTTCCGTGTTTGATTTTTACAACAGACACTCAAAAAAACAATAAAAGTATGACAACGACCTTCCAGCTTCAGATATTCCGTTTCACAAGAATATCTGCAAACAACCCTGTCGGAAAGACCTCCACTCCTATCATGATTGTAAAACAATTGTCTTAACAAAACCGCTTGACGTCTGTCGCTCAATTAACGGATTATTATGACAAGCTGATTAACTGACAAGACGGGAGGTCATATGTATAAAACAATCCTCGTTCCGACAGATGGCACCGCCCTGTCTGAAAAAGCCATTACGGCAGCAATACAGTATGCAGGGATTCATCAGGGATGCCGAATTATCGGAATGACCGTGGCTGAACCGTTTCCTCTGGCACAATTGAAATCCCTGACCCAATCTCAGGAATCTGATTACCGATCCCGTGAACAGAAAATGGCTGAAGAGCGCGTCAATCGCATTGCTGAACTGGCAAAAGCGGCCGGGGTTCCTTTTGAAACCGTTGTCCTTCAATCCAATAAGCCACATGAAGAAATCATACAGACTGCCGCTCGATATAATTGCGATTGCATTTTCATGGCATCAAACGGAAGAAAGGGGTTAAACCGGCTTTTCATCGGTAGCGAAACGCAAAAAGTACTGGCAACGACATCCATTCCTGTACTGGTTTATCGCTGATTTTCAAAAAGCGGAACGCCCCAGCCCGTCTTTAAAAAGCCGGGCTTTTTTCTTTTTCGTTTTTTGGCAACAGCAACCATATTCTGACCGGTTGCTTCATTTTCCCCGCCCTTTCGCCAGCCTCACGGCCAAACCCCCAGAAATAATCTAGGCGAAGCACTCCCTTAATTGCACCACCTGTATCCTGAGCCATCACTGCCCGCTGAAGCGGAATATCACTGTTGGGTTCTGTCGTATCAATAAACAGGGGGATACCCAAAGGAATGTGCTGCGGATCAACAGCCACAGAACGGCCACCGGTTAACGGTACGCCGAGCGCACCTTTAGGACCTGTTTCCGGATTCTCCAGTTTTTCTTCCCGAAAAAAAACATAGCTCGGATTGGCATCCAGCACCTCATCAAACCGCCCCGGATTTTCACTCAGCCATTTTTTGATCCCTTGCGCGGAGGCCTCCTCCAACTTCAACGCTCCCCTGTCAACAAGATACCGGCCAATCGAACGGTAGGGGTGCCCATTCTGCTCAGCATAAGCAACCCGAATCGTCTCACCGGTTTCCGCAATCCGAACCCTTCCTGAACCCTGCACCTGCAAAAAAAAGGCATCAACTGGATCATTTACCCAAACAATTTCCTTTCCGGCAAGACGCCCGCCTTTACGGATTTCTCCGCGCGAAGGATAAGGAACAAGACGGCGGCCATCAAGCCTGCCGCGAAGACGCAACCCCTTGAGAGCGGGATAGCTGGCAGCCAGATCCACGATAACCAGATCGTCCGGCACACCATAAAGCGGGATCTGATACTGCGCGGTCTTTTTTCGTGAACCAAACAACAGAGGCTCGTAATAACCTGTTGTCATTCCGGTATCATTGCCACCGTTTGAAACAACCTGCCAAGGCTCAAGTGCGGTTTCAAGGAAGGTGCGAATCTGCCCGTCGTCATCGATATTGACTTTTTCTGCCATCAAGCAGGTCTGCCGCCATTCATCGCGTTTTTTCAGTACCTGGCAAGAATGGACAAAAGCAGGCCAAACCTCGACTATCCGATCTTTGTCCCAGCCGGGCAAATCGGCAAAACTCTTGCGATAAAGCGTTCGGGCTACTGGCTCTGATGTATCCACAGTTCTGCCAGTCGGCGGTTCTGCCGGTGTGGTACAGGCAGAAAAGACAAGAGAAACACTGACAAGCAGGCCGGAAAGGCAAAAAGAATAAGGACGCATGATTCGGGCTCGGGAAAATCCGTCTTTGATCAAAAACTCTATTGTGCGTTGCTCTGCCCAAAAAGCCAACCTTGCAATGCACACACCACCCGTGCCTGACAGCATGGTAGCAACAAGGCAGAAATTTGTGTCAGACCGGATACCTGAACAGGTTTGGCAGTAAAATAGTATTTTCTAAAAACCCGTACTTCTGACCTATGACGACCTATCGCATCGCGCCCAGCATCCTGTCTGCAGATTTCGCCCGACTGGGAGAAGAGGTTCAGCTTGTTGTTGATGCTGGTGCAGACATGATTCACTTTGACGTCATGGACAACCATTATGTCCCCAACCTGACTATTGGCCCAATGGTCTGTCAGGCTATTCGTCCTCTGGTTGAAGTTCCCATTGATGTCCATCTGATGGTCAAACCGGTAGACCGGATTATTCCGGATTTCGCCCGGGCTGGTGCCAATATCATTTCTTTTCATCCAGAAGCTTCTGAACACATTGACCGTTCCCTACAACTGATTCGCGCCAATGGCTGCAAGGCCGGACTGGTTTTCAATCCGGCCACCCCGCTGGATTCCCTGCAGCACGTCATGGACAAAATTGACCTCATCCTGATCATGTCAGTCAATCCGGGATTCGGTGGACAATCCTTTATTCCTCATTCCCTGAAAAAAATCGAGACAGCAAGAAAATACATTGATGAATCCGGCAGGGATATCATGCTTCAGGTTGATGGCGGTGTTCACGTTGACAATATTGCCGACATCGCTCGAGCGGGTGCAGATACCTTTGTTTCCGGCTCCGCCATTTTCGGCAAGCCGGATTACCATGCCGTTATTTCCCGGATGCGCCAGCAACTTGCCTCCGTCTAGTTTTTTCGTCTTTCATCATGAGCATTCCTGATTTACCTGCAAAATTGAACGATATTCGTGCTGTCATTTTCGACTTGGACGGCACCATGGTGGACTCCGTACCGGACATTCATCTCGCCCTCAACCTGATGCAAACAGACTTTTCCCTTCCAGAAATCTATGTGGAGGATGTGCGACGTCTTGTCGGCCGCGGCACGGAAAAACTGGTACGCGATACGCTTCTTGTGGACCTGGAACCGGCTCACATGGAAGAAATGCTGCCGGCAGCCCTCACCTCATTTTCTCGGCACTATCGCACGACAAACGGATGCCACGGCACGCTTTATCCCGGCGTGAAAGAGGGTTTGATCCGCATGAAAGAAAGCGGGCGGAAGCTGGCCTGCATCACCAACAAGCCCGCGGTCTTTACCGAACCGCTTCTGGCGAAAAAGGGGATTTATCCCTTTTTTGACATTATCTACAGCGCAGATTCGTTCCCCCTGAAAAAACCAAACCCGCTTCCGATGCTGATGGCTTGCGAAAAATTCGGCATCACTCCATCACAAGCGCTGGTTATCGGTGATTCAATTAACGATGGACAGGCAGCGCGAAGCGCAGGTTGCGCACTTTTTATAGTACCTTATGGTTATAATCATGGCAGGCCCGTTGAGGAAATCGATTCGGATGGCATCATTCCTGATTTCCTGGCAGCGGCAAACCTGATTATCTGATTCCGATATGCCTTTATTATCATGTTTTTCTACAAAAAACGGTTTTCCACCCCATCAGACCTGATCTCAGGCGGATTGTGGCGACGCTGGCGAACCTGACCCATAAACCGGTTGCCGCTGTTTGCTTTCGCATTCAGCCGTTTTTTGAAACCCCTCACATACCTGTGATCCGGAGAAAATCATGACAGAACTTGAATTCAAGGCTCTTGCTACGCAAGGCTATAATCGTATTCCCCTCATTATCGAGACAATTGCCGATCTTGAAACACCTCTTTCGCTTTATCTCAAACTCACGCGCAACAAGGCAAAATATTCCTTTTTGCTGGAATCGGTGGTTGGCGGAGAACGCTTTGGCCGCTATTCCTTTATCGGCCTGCCAGCCAAAACCCACCTGCGCACTTTCGGCATGAAAACCGAAATCGTGCAAAACGATCAGATCATCGAAACCCACGAAGGCAACCCCCTTGATTTTATCGCTGAATACCAGTCCCGCTTCACTGTAGCGATCCGACCAGGAATGCCACGATTCTGTGGCGGGCTAGCCGGATACTTCAGCTATGATACCG
>JGI994J12354_10001009_pt1 | contig 28611 bp, 22 predicted proteins | sample IntmicLarv3ML3BL_FD_12354 | JGI IMG/M metagenome (IMG submission 12354) | reverse complement strand
GGAAATCACGCGAAAAGACGTGAACGAAACGGCTGAAGAAGTCATGAAAGAATGCGGCATCCGCATTGAATATACCATCGGAACCATGATTGAACTGCCGCGCGCGGCAATCACCGCTGACAAAATTGCAGCCGAAGCCGATTTCTTCTCATTCGGAACAAACGACTTGACGCAGACAACATTCGGTTTCTCAAGAGACGATGTGGCAAAATTCATTCCGCTTTATATCGAAGGACAGATTCTGCCGGAAGACCCGTTTGCCGTTATTGACCGCGAAGGTGTCGGCGAACTCATGCGCATCGGCATTTCAAAGGGAAGAGCCGCAAAACCCGGTTTGAAAATGGGCATCTGCGGCGAACACGGCGGCGAGCCGAATTCCGTTCGATTTGCTTATGAAATCGGATTGAATTACGTCAGCTGTTCTCCTTACAGAGTTCCGATTGCACGACTTGTCGGTGCCCAGGCATCGATTGAAAACGAGGATAAGTAATTATCCTCTCTCTTTTTTTTATTTAAATTAAATATTTTTCACATTGAATGTGAAATAAAATCAGATCGGTCGACTTAATAGAATTGAAACGACACTCTCATTCTTAAAAAAACATTATATATTGTTTTGAACTATTATTTTTGTTTCACAGATCAATTTGATTAAAACTTCCCGGAGGGAGTGAAATAGACCAAAAATTATCTGCGGATTGGTGTTCTTTATCGGAAGATGAAACTTGCAAAATACTGAAAACAGCCGCACAGGGATTGACTTCAGAAGAAGCTGCCGACCGCTTAAATAAATTCGGGCCGAATAAACTTGAAGAAAAAGGAAAACGGTCCGTTGTCTCTATTTTTTTGTCACAGTTTAAAGATTTAATGATTTGGGTATTGATTGCGGCCGCAATCATTACGGCTTATGTCAGTTATCACGAAGGAGAATTTCCGATTGATACTGTCATCATCGGCATTGTCGTTTTGTTAAATTCGATTCTCGGAACGGTCCAAGAATATAAAGCGGAAGCCTCGTTGGAAGCATTAAAAAAGATGGCTGCGCCATATGCCCGTGTGATGCGGGGCGGCTCCGTCAAAAATATTCCGGCTTCCGAATTGGTTGTCGGCGATGTCGTGACGATGGAAGCCGGCGATTCGATTCCGGCCGACTTGAGAATATTGGAATCCAATTCCTTAAAAATTGAAGAATCGGCATTGACGGGAGAATCGCGCCCGGCCGACAAAAGCACGGTAATTCCGACAGGCGCCGGCGGAAAAATATCCCCGGGAGATCAAACAAATATGGCCTTCATGGGAACGAATATTGTTTATGGCCGTGGAAGCGGTTTCGTTGTCGCCGTCGGCATGGAAACACAGATCGGAAAGATCGCCGGACAATTAGCTGAAACAAAAAAGGAAACCACGCCGCTTCAAAGAAAGCTTAACCAAATTTCCAAATCCATTTCCATTCTGGTTATTATTGTTGCCGTTACTGTTTTTGGAATCGGCTATGTGACCAACCAAGATACGGTTACGATGTTTTTGACGGCCGTCTCATTGGCCGTCGCCGCAATTCCGGAAGGAATGGTCGCCGCCGTTACGATTGTTTTGGCATTGGGCATGTCTCGAATGGCAAAAAAAGGCGCGCTTGTCCGAAGACTGCCCGCTGTTGAAACCCTCGGCTCAACGCAAGTCATCTGTTCCGATAAAACGGGAACGCTGACACAGAATAAAATGACGGTTGTGAAGATGTGGGTTTTTGAAGACATTGAAGACCCGACATCTGAAAAATTAATTCCGATGACAGAAGCGTTCGGTCACTGCAATGATTCGCGAATCGATGAAAACGGAAAGCCTATCGGTGACCCGACGGAAACCGCATTGATCGATTACTTAACAAAGAATTCGCTTTGGACACAAGACGCACTGAGAGGCAGAACGCGCGCCGGAGAAATTCCGTTTGAATCCGATAGAAAACGTTCGACTGTTGCGGTTGATGCGAAATATTTGAATGATGAAATGACGGGCAGCCTTCGTATTTTTGTAAAAGGAGCCGCCGAAGGAATAGTTCAGCGTTCGGTTTCGGCATACAAAGACGGTAAAATCATTCCGCTGACGGATGAAATGCGGCAGGATATCTTGGCGGCGAATGAAAGCATGGCTGAAAATGCATTGCGTGTCCTTGCTTTTGCTTACAAAGATGATGATAAAATTGTCCCGGAAGACATGGAAGGAACCGAAAACGGATTGATTTTCTGCGGTTTAACGGGCATGATTGACCCCGCCCGTCCGGAAGTGAAAGAAACCATTAAAACATGCCATTCCGCAGGAATTACACCGGTAATGATTACGGGCGACCACATAACGACCGCCGTTGCGATTGCCAACGACCTCGGACTATTGGATGATGGCCGAATTGCGATTACAGGTGCCGAATTAGAAGAAATGAGCGATTCGGAATTGGATCAAAAAATCACAAGCATCGGCGTTTACGCGCGTGTTTCTCCCGAACACAAAGTTCGAATCGTGGATACATGGCAAAAACGCGGAAAGATCGTCGCCATGACCGGTGACGGTGTCAATGATGCGCCGGCTTTGAAAAGCGCGAATATCGGTGTCGGCATGGGAATTACCGGAACGGATGTCGCCAAAGGTGCCTCTGACATGGTTTTGACAGACGATAATTTCGCGACAATTGTTCTTGCCATCGAAGAAGGACGCAGTATCTTTGACAATATTCATAAAACTGTTCGCTTCCTGCTTTCATCCAATGTGGGGGAAGTGATTGCGATTTTAGCGGCAACGATTATGGGATTCACATTGCTGTCCCCGATTCATATTTTGTGGATTAACTTGGTCACGGATACATTCCCCGCGCTCGCACTTGGTGTTGAGCCGCCTGAAAAAGATATTATGGAAAGACCGCCGCGCGACCAAAAAACACCGTTCTTTGACCGCAAACAATGGTTCAGTATCCTCCTTGTCGGTTTGGCGGCGGCAATTTTAACGCTCATCGCTTACCGTGTCGGAAGCAGTGTTTCGCCGGAAACGGGCATTACCATGGCGTTTGTTACGCTGGCACTTGTTCAGTTATTTGCCGCGCTCGGTTTCCAGTCCGAACATCACAGCATCTTCTCAATTGATTTTAGGAAGCACCCGTACTTAGTTTTAGCATTCCTCGGATCGGCTGCGCTTCAACTGATTGTTGTTCTGACACCGTTTCTTCGGAACGTGTTTGGTCTGACCGTTCTGACAATTTCGGAATGGGGAGTCATTCTCGTACTTTGTTTCGCAATGTTGCTATTCATTGAGGGGCAGAAATTTGTTTCCGGACAAATCCATAAAAGAAACAAGGAAAAAGAATCCGCTCAAGTTTGAGCAGCTTAAAGAATAAACCGCCTGCGAGTTTTTAAGCTCGCAGGTTTATATTTTATTTTAAAAACGAAAAGAAAATCAGACTCTGTTTTCGGCAAATCCTTCAATGAAAACATCAATTCGAACGGGCGGCCGCGTCGGACTGTAAATCAATTCCTTCGTTTTGATTTTTATCTCCACGTCTTCTTCTCGGATACCGTTTTCAAGCATATATCCGTAAATGTCTTTTTTGGCATACATCTCCGCATATCTGACAGCGTCTTCTTTGGATGCAAAAGATCTATTCCCTTCCTTAGTATAGATTATAAAACGGATAGACCACGCCCCGTTTTCTTCTTCTTTGGATTCAACATCCACCTGCATTTCGACACGCTTTGCCAGTTTTCCTGCCAGACAACCGACCGCGTTGCCGACATCATAGTAATCGGGCGCAATGATTTCGGCATCCAGAAATTCTTCAAGCTCCGGAATGAAACATAGAACGGGAGCACCGATTAAAATAATCGGAATGTCAATTTTATAGCGCATATGCGTTTCGCTGCCGAACCGATCCATGAAAACACGCAGCTCGTCTTTGGAAAGAGAATCATTTAGGAAATAAACGGCTTCCAAAGCCATTGATTTTGCAAACATCCGTTTAATCAGGCGGCAGAAATCCTCTTTTTGGATATTGAAAATTTCCGCAAGCTTTCGAGCGCCCGTCTGCGCCGTATTTACATCCCATTCGTTAAATTCTCCCGTCACATGAAGGACATCTGTCGGCGTAAACCCGATCAATTGAATCAGCCGCTTATTGACAAGAGTTTCAACAATGTCAAACGGAATTTCATTTTCCGGAAAAGCGCTCCAATCCAAATCATTGATAAAAGCCGGCCGGCTTGGGATTTTACGGTAAACGATTTCTTCGTCGGGAGATAAATGAATGGCTTCATAATCGCTTTTGAGAACAAGTGTCGTCTTTTGGAGGAATTCATTTAAACTTTGGTTATGAGGAACCCAATGTTCTTTGAAGAGGTCTTCAACTTCCGGATACATTAAAACGGCGCGACAAAGCGGGATGACGCGTCTCGGGCCGATGCGGATGGAAGACAAAAGTGCGTCCGGAACGGAAGGCGCATCAATCCAAATGTGACTGTCGCCGCCGGCGGCAATCGTTTCCATTTTAATGGCGCGGACTTTTGTTTTCCAGCCGCCGACCGTCGCGCCCAAATCCGAAATTTGAGGAATGCCGTCTTCAATCATGGAAACATCCGTGCTGGTTCCGCCGACGTCAATTGCCAGACAGGTACTTTTACCGGACAAAAACGCGGCACCGAGGACACTGGCCGCCGGTCCTGAAAAAATAGTTTCGACCGGACGCTCCATAACCTCGTCAAACAGGGCAACCGCACCGTTGCATTTCAGCATTGTGGTTTTAATGTTCATTCCGCGGCGTTTTGCTTCATTGGAAACGGCTTCCAAAAAAGTGCGGGCCACGGGAAGCAGCGACGCATTCAGATAAGCTGTCACACCGCGCTCATAAGCCCCCAGCGACTGTGCCAGCTCGTAACCGCAGACAACCGGACAGCCCGTCAGCTCCGATATCAGATGGCGCACTTCTGTTTCATGCGCCGGATTTAAAATGCTGTAAAAAGAAGAAACGGCAAACGCTGATACGTGATCTTTTACGGAAAGGACATACTCTTTAACGGCATCGATGTCCAGAGCTTCATGTTCAACGCCGCGGTAATTGTGACCGCCCTTAACGACAACACAATTATCTTTCAGGTGTTCGGGAACTTTTTGCGTGCCGATAAGAATAAGCGCAACCGGCGCCCCGTTCTTTTCAAGAATCGTATTGGTTGCAAAAGTCGTTGAAACCGAAAGCAGTTCAACCTTTTGCAATTTTTCGGCATCCAGCTGATTCAGAACATTTTGAATGCCGCCGAGCGGGTTCGGATAAGTTGTCAGTGCTTTTTGAGACTGAACAATCGTATGCGTGTTCATATTTACCAATGCGGCGTCCGTATATGTCCCGCCGGCATCAATTCCCAAAGACAGCGAATCCGCATCGGCCGAACCGACAGAATCGACTGAATTAATCGAACCGACTGAATTGATCGAATCGACTGAATTGATCGAACCGACCGAATGGGTCGAATCAACCGAATCCGTCAAACCGGCATCATCTGCCGCCGTAGTTTCATTTTTGATCCCCAATTAAATTCCCCCGAATTTAAGAAAAAATCAGAACAAAAATGTTCCGAATAGAAAAATATAATGGAAAAAGGCTTTTCTGGCAATTAAATGTTTTTAACGAAAGCATCGAGAGAGGCAAATTCAGAAACAGATGCAACAAATACTTTTGAATAAAAATCGAACTTGATAGAGCGAATTTATATAAGTGTGCAGGAAATATAAGACTTCATGAAAGCGTGTATTATGTGCGGCGGAACAGGAACTCGTTTACGTCCATTAACATTTAAAAGACCAAAACCTATGATTCCGATATCGAATAAACCGTCTGTGCTTCATTTAATAGAGCATCTGGCCAAAGAAGGTTTTAATGAAATCGTTTTAACGCTCGGATATAAAGGAGAAGATATCGAAAATATCCTTGGCGACGGCAGCATGTACGGTGTTCATTTGGATTACGTTTATGAAAAAGAGAAACTGGGAACGGCCGGAAGTGTCAAAAACGCGCAGAAATATCTCGGGAACGAACCGTTTATCATAGTCGGCGGGGATCATGTCATGACGCTGAACTTGCGCGAAATGTTCAGATTCCACCAAAATAATGATGCGGAAGTGACAATCGGTTTGCTTTCGATTGATGACCCGCGTGAATTCGGTATCGCGGATATGAATATTGATAACAGAATCCTTCGATTCTTTGAAAAACCGAAAGCCGGCGAAATTTTCAGTAATTTGGCAAGCACGGGAATTTACGTCTGCAACCCGTCTGTTTTTGATAAGATTCCGGAAAAGAAAAAATTCGATTTTGCAAAGGATTTATTTCCGCAAATGCTTCAGAAAAATGAAAAAATAAACGGCATCCTTGTCAGAGGAAAATGGACGGATGTCGGAAGTGCCGGCGCATACAGAGATGCGCAAAAATGGATGCTGGACGGGATGAGCGAAACAATATTGGAAGGCAATTTCATTTCCAACGGCAAAATTCAGGGTCCGCTTCGTGTCGGAACTTCTGTTTCAATTGGAAACAATTCATCCCTTGTCGGCCCGCTGACAATCGGCGAAAATACCATAATCGGAGAACGTGTTTTAATCGGCCCGTATTCCGTCATCGGGTCAAACTGCGTGATTGGGGATGATGTGAAAATCCTGTCATCGTATGTGTTTGACGGAACAAGAATCGGAAAGAACACAACGCTGTCCGGCGCAATTGTGGACAGTCATTCCGACATCGGCACAGGATGCAGTCTGGAAAACGGAACAATTATCGGCCCGCATTCTATTCTTAAAGACGATGTGACAATTCATTCGGGTGTGAAACTGTGGCCGGAAACCATGGTTGGAAAAGGAAAAAATGTCAAAGAAAATGTTTTAAATGAGAAATACGAAATTGATGTCAGCGGTTCGTAATATTTTTAAAAGATTGCGCATTTAAACGGCATAAAAATGGTCAATTACAAAAGATTATTCATAATCAGCCTGATTATCAGTTTGGTTTCAGCGCTTGCCATTATCGTCTTGACGACAGATGCCGACACCATTGAATCCCTCAAGACAATCCGTCCGGAATACATTGCGCTTGCAATCCTTTTTCAAATTATTTCATATGTTTTGACGGCAAAAAAAACAAAATTTTTGCTTCGTTCTCTCGGATACCGAATTCGAACACGATATGCTCTTGAAAATATATTGACGGGAATTCTTTTAGCTTCGCTGACGCCGGCATCTATTGGCGGCGAACCGGTCAGAATTCTGCTTCTGCGGAAAAATGCCAAGGTTCCGGTGGGAAAGGCAACCGCCGTCATATTTATGGAGAGATTTTTGGATGTCTTTTTCATATTTATTTGTCTGATTCCGTCAATGTTTATTTTAAAACTCTTTTTTAACAGAGAGGAGGGCGCGGGAATATGGGGCGTGGATACACTTCTTTATGTCGGAGCCGCCTGTTTAATTATTCTGTTAGGGGTTTTGATTTATGCAATTATCAATCCCGAATTCGTAAAAAAGCTGGTTCGAACCGTTTTGGTATTTTTGGAAAAAAGAGCGCCTGAAAAATATAAACCGAGAATTCAAAAGTTGATGATTTCATCGGAAAACGAAATTGATATGTTCCGGTCCAGTTTTAAGAGATTTATTTCCGTCGGGAGATTTAATTTAATTGTGGCTGTTTTTTATACGATATGTTATTGGGCAATTCGATTCTCAATTCTTTGGCTGATTCTTCTCGGATTAAATATACACCCGAGCCTGAGTGTGCTTTTTGCAACGCAGGTCGTTCTTGCCATCATTATGATTATTCCGGCAACTCCGGGAGCAAGCGGAATTAGTGAAATTGCCGCTTTGACGCTATATTCGTTGTTTGTTCCGACATCGCTTGTCGGCGTCGTGGTCATTGCATGGCGCGCCATTACATATTATTTGAATATACTTGCGGGCGCGTTGGCCAGTCTGCAGATGATTCGAAAATACGGAATCAATGCTTTTTCAATATCAAACAATAAAAAAGAAGACGAACAGAATTCCTCGTCTGAAAAAAATCAAATTTTCAAAAGCGAATGATACATTTATATAAAGTAAAAGTAAATAAGGCTCCAACTCATCTTTTCATTTATTTTGAGAGTAATATCAATTCTGCCGCAGACGATTGAGAAAAAGCGGCGGATATAAAAAATTTATCGTGGACGATTAAAATGTATGTAAATAATAATTGCGTCGGCTGCAGCCAATGTGTTGTGTTTTGCAAATATGATGCAATCATTGCCAAAGGAAGAGCCGTCATTACGGAAAAATGCAGGAATTGTAAAGTTTGCATATCTTATTGCCCGATGAAAGCGATTGAATCCGATTCAACACAATAAGGAGGAGAAAGATGACGGCAGATGAAACAAGTATGAACGGCAGAAAAGTAATTATAATCGGTTCCGGCCTTGGTGGTTTGTTGACGGCGGCAAATCTTGCGAAAGACGGTTGGGAAGTCGACGTTTATGAAAGATTAAAGCTAATCGGCGGACGCTTTACAAATATGGATTACAAAGGATATCAGCTTTCTACCGGTGCGCTGCATATGATTCCGCACGGCGGGACAGGACCGCTTGCGACGATGCTTAAAGAACTCGGCGCCGAGATAAAAATTATGCAATCGAATCCGATGGCGATTGTTCGAATGCCGAAAAATCTTGAAGAAAAGAGCTACAAGAACGGCTTTGAAGATATATCCCATGTTGATTTTAAGAAGCATTTGACATCTAAAAATAAATTCATGATGGCATAGCTGACATTCTGTTTTAAAACCGGATTGAGCCGTCCGGGAAATATCGGCTTTAAGACATGGTATTCTAAATATGTCAAAGACGACAGAATTGATCGGTGCGCGGATTCGTTTATGGGATGGGCGTTGAGTACGACGGCAGACGAAGTGTCAACAAAGGAAGTTTTCGGAATATTGACGAATGTCGTTAAACAAGGCGGTCCCGGAATTGTTGTCGGCGGCTGCTCTTCCATTACAAATGAGCTTTTAAGAATCATAGCGGAACACGGCGGAACGGTGCGGGCGGAGACCGAAGTGACGAAAATTATCGTTAAGGACGGAAAAGCAAAAGGTGTCATTGCCGGCGGAAAAGAGATTGCGGCGGATTTGGTCATCAGTGACATCGGGCATAAAGAAGCGTGGGAAATTTGCGAGTTTGACGGATCTTTCGGGCCCAATGCTGTTTTTTCGATTAATGCGATGCCGGAATATGAAGAGTATGTCGGAAAGATGAGTCTGTTGAAACCGTCGGCCGGTTTGAAAATTTGTTTTGCTTCGGACGAGCGGCTGCTTCCCGAGGGCTGTCTTCTGATGCTGACGCCTTATGCGAATCGGATTAACGGCTTGAATGAAGTGACGAATGCGGACCCGAATTTAGCGCCGCCCGGAAAGCATTTGGTGATGTGTCATCAAAGAACGGCGTTGGATAAATTAGGGGAAGCCGATATTCAAAACGAAATCGAACTCGGGTTGGAAGATGTCAGAGATATGTTCCCCGGGAAAAATATTGAAATTTTGGTGGTGCAGGTGCATTCCGGCAGGTGGCCGGTCAACCGTGCGTTTTCGGGAACAGATTTCGGAAATAAAACGCCTGTTTCGAATTTGATTGTCGTCGGCGACGGTGCGAAGGGTGAAGGCGGCATTGAAATTGAAGGCATTACATTCGGCGTTCAAAATGCACTAAAACTGATTCAAGAAGCCGATTATTAACGGACGATTAAATAAACTTGTGAGAACAGATTTCATTAAATTAAACTTTCGGCGGACGGATGTTATGAAAATGCGACCGATTACATATTCAAAAAATGTTTTCGTTCCCGTGACAAATGTCTGCCGAAATAAATGCGCTTATTGCGGATTTCGAAGGAATCCAGATCACAAAGAAGCTTTTTTAGTAACGGAAGAAGAAGCGAGAACTGTTTTTAAAAACGGCGCAAAAACAGGATGTACCGAGGTTTTGTTTGCGTTTGGGGAATATCCGGAAGAAAAGGAAGGATTTAAGACCCGATTTCAGAAGCAATTGAATGACATGGGTTTTGAAACGGTGATTGAATATACCGCTCATTTGTGTCGTTTGGCTTTGGATTACGGCTTGCTGCCGCATGTGAACGGCGGAATTTTGTCTTTTGAGGAATTGAAAATGATTGCGCCGCTGAACGCAAGCATGGGACTGATGCTTGAGACGACGGCATCCGTTTTATCTCACAAGGATTGTCCCGGAAAAATGCCGGCGGTTCGTTTGGAAATGATTGAGAATGCCGGCAAATTGAAAATACCGTTTACAACCGGGCTCTTGGCCGGAATCGGAGAAACCCGAGACGATTGGGCGATTTCGCTGTCGGAAATCAACCGACTTCACGAAAAATACGGTCATATTCAGGAAGTGATTCTTCAGAATTATACACCGAATTCGGGGCAGGAAGCGGCGGCGGCAGGGCAGGCAGCAGACCGGACAACGATGGCGGGGCAGGCAGCAGACCGGACAACAGCGGCGTTCGGATTAAAACCGCCGACAAAACAAGACATGATTGACCTTATAATTGTGGCAAAAAGGATTCTGTCGCCGGATATTTCAATACAGGTCGCCCCGAATTTGATTTCGCCGATTGAGTTGATTCAGTATGGTGTTACGGATTTGGGCGGAATTTCTCCCGTAACGATTGATTATATAAATCCGGAATCCGCTTGGCCCGAAATTGAAAATTTGAAAAATCTTCTTCAATCAACGGGATATGAATTCAAAGAGAGGCTGCCGATTTATCCGAAATATGTCAAAGCGGGATTCGGCGGAAAAAAGACGCTTGAATTGATTGAACAATTGTCGGATGACGGTGGCTATCGAAAATGAACACAGTAAAAACGATTTTTTGAAACATTTATCGAGTCCCTTGTTCCTTTTTTTCGTTCACCTGTTTTTATTTTCGTTTGCTTGTTTTTATTTTCGACTTTTTCATATTTTTAGGTCCGAATCTCAATTCTCATTTCTCTCGCTCCGCTCGCGAAATTCGAATTGAGGCGGTTATTTTGTGTTTCCGCTTAATTCACCGATTCGGTGATTTTTCCGGTTTATACACTTTCACCATACACGGCAGAGTTCTTTATAAACAGAAAACAGATGGAGAGAAAAATAAGCGGAGACTATGAAAAAATGGAAAATGAAACTCTGATATTGATTCTTCTCGGAACAGTTGTCCTTCTTTTGATTATGAATTTAATTTTAACTTTTTTGAGAAAAAATTCAACTGTGCCGACCGAAGGCGGAGATTCGGAAGAACGGGAGAAGATTTTTCGGAAATTTGACGAGCAGACGACGTTTCTTCGGGGGGAATTCGATAGAGAAGTGTCGAAATTGGATGTCGGAATGAGAAATGAAATTTCAAAAAACCGTGAGGAGATGGGGTTGTCTCTCGAACGGAATCGAAAGGAAATGATATCGGCACTTTCGATATTTCAGACGGCGCAGGAGAATAAATTTCAAATGTTTGAGATGCGACAGACGGAATTGAATAAGATAACGGCGGAGAAATTGGAAAAGATTCGAGAAACAACGGAGCTGAACATAACCAAGCTTCAGGAGTCAAATTCAAAAAAATTGGATGAAATGAAAAACGTTGTTGATGAAAAGCTTCAGGAAAGCGTTGAAAAACGATTTAATGAGTCATTTAAAGGAATCAGCGAGCGGCTGGACGATGTATTCAAAGGGCTGGGGGAAATGCAGACACTGGCCACAGGCGTCGGCGATTTGAAACGTGTGCTGACAAATGTGAAAACGCGCGGAAATCTCGGGGAGATTCAACTCGGCGCAATTCTGGAACAGGTGCTGGCACCGGACCAATATGAAAAAAATGCGGCCGTCAAGAAGGAGACGACGGAAAGAGTCGAATTTGCCGTCAAACTTCCCGGAAAAGACGGATGCGACCCGATTATGCTGGCGATTGATTCGAAATTTCCGATTGAAGATTATCAGAGATTATTGGATGCATACGAAAATCATCCGGAAGAAATTGAGAACTCAGGAAAACAGCTTGAAAATGCCGTCAAAAGAAATGCAAAAACAATTCAGGAAAAATATATTGAACTTCCGGCGACGACGGATTTTGCGATTATGTTTATTCCGACGGAAGGTCTTTACGCGGAAATTCTTCGTCGGCCGGGATTGTTTGAATTTGTTCAAAAAGAATATCGTGTCGCAATTGTCGGACCGACGACATTGGTCGCGTTTTTGAACAGCCTTCAAATGGGATTTCAAACGCTTGCCGTCGAAAAGAAAACGGGAGAAATCCGAAAACTTCTCAGTGCGATCAAAACCGAATTTTCAAAGTACGGCGACTTGTTGGAAAAAACACGCAAAAAACTGGATGAAGCGGCCGGCGTTTTGGATGCGGTGGATTCCAAAACAAGGAATATCAACCGAAAATTAAAACAAATTCATGAGCTGCCGCAGGAAGAAACGACAAAACTTTTGGATGCGGGAGACGATTACGAATTGTATGAAATTTAAAAATGAAACCGCAAAACCGGAAAAAAATGAAAAAAAGTAAAAATGAAAAAAAAGAGAAATTGAAATCGAGTATTACCCTCTTAATGCGCGTTCCATAACGATTTCAACAATTCTGTCATCGGCGCCGAGCGGTTCTCTGTAAACAATTTCCACATCATCCGGAATATCAACAGGGTCACCGTGGTGATGATGATGTCCGTGACCGTGAGAATGAACGGGAAGGCGGTCGTGATGATCATGGTCGTGGTGATCATGGTCGTTGTGGCCATGGTCGTGGTCGTGGTCGTTGTCGTGGTCGTGGTGGTCATGATCATCGTGGTCATGATGACAGTGATCGTGGTCGTCTTTCAGCAAACCGAGAATTGTCGGAATATCTTTAGTCGTATGTGTTCCCGGAGCTAAGAAAACCGGAACGACAATAATTTTTTTGGAACCGGACGCAATAATTTTATTAAGAGCTGTCGGAATAGACGGTTCGTTGAATTCCATTAAACCGATTTCGATATTTTCAAATTTGCCTTGAGCTTCGACTTTTTTTGCAATTTCGACAAGCAATTCTTTGGAATACGGCAGCTTGCTGCCATGTCCGACAAGTAATAATGTTTCTTTAACACTCATATATTAACCTACTATTCACCATTTTTCAAGACTTTCATACGAGATTATGTTATATAAGCATTATGAAAGCATATAAAATATTAAAACGGCCTGTAAACGTAGCAAAAGTCAATCGAAAAAAAACGGGAGAAAATGGGAGAAAATGAAAGAAAACGAAATGAAAAAATGACGGAGGGATGAAAAATATTTATATGATTTAAAACTAAGATATGAAATAATTTGCATTTAAAGAAAAAAGTTCGGTTTATCGTAATAGGAATGAATCATAAATCGAATTGAAAAAGTAATAATTTCATAAGGGGACCAAAAAATGACAACCGAAAGAAAAGAAGATTATTTGAAAACAATTGACAAAATTGTAACCGATAAAGGATATGCTCAAGTTAAAGATATTTCGCGCGCATTGGATGTCGGGCCGTCAAGCGTCACCGGTATGCTGAAAAAATTAACGGACGAAGGGTACATTAATTATGAAAAATACGGCGGCGTCACCCTGACTCAGAAAGGAAAAGACACTGCAAATACCACAAAGAAAAAATATACAACAATCAAAGATTTTTTGATTGCGCTTGGGATTTCCGAACATGTTGCGGAAGAAGATGCCTGTAAAATGGAACATGTCATTGCGCCGGACACATATGATGTTTTCCTTCGGTTCTGTGAATTTTCAATAACGGAAAAAGGCAGCAACCAAATTGATCACTTTAAAAGATACTGCGAAACCGGCGAAGTTGAAAAATGCGCTTGCAAAGCCAGACTTCAAAAACTTTAAGAAATAAAATGAATTTTTTTAATTTTTTTTAATCCGCGACTTTCTTTTAATTTTTTTTAATCCGCGACTCTCCTTTAATTTTTTTAATCCGCGACTCTCTTTTAATTTTTTTAATCCGCGACTCTCTTTTAATTTTTTATAATCTGCAGCTCTTTTTTAATTTTAAATTCATTTTTAAAAAATTGAACTTTAAAGAGAGGCGACGGTTCAAAAACCGTCCGATAAAATTATATTTATCGTTTTGTATCTGAGAAGTACAATGAAAACCGTTAAAGCCGTGATTCCATACAAACCGGTGAATCCGAAATCACGTTTATCTGCTGTATTTTCTGAAAAAGACAGGAAGCAATTTGTTGAGCTGTCACTTGAAAATGTTTTGCTGACATTAAAAGAATCGAAAATGGAACGGATTGAAATCATATCGAAGAATGCGCTTCATCCGAATGAAGAAAAACGGATTAAATCAATATTTGACGGCACTGAAACGGAAATAATTATTTTGACGGATCCCCGTGATTTAAATACGGCAATCAATGATTATTTAAAAAAATCAGATTGCCCGATTCTGATTGTAATGGCGGATTTGGCACTGATCACTCAAACAGATATTGAATCGATGATTTCCGAACCGCTCTCTGAAAACGATCAATCGGAAGGATTTATCAGAATTGCACCCGGAAAAGATGGCGGAACGAATATGTTGTATATTCGGGAACCGAAATTTTATGAAGTGAATTATTACGGCGAAAGCTTCAAAAAACATAAAGAAGAAGCAAAAAAAAGGAATTGCGCCTGCGAAATCTACGAATCGTTTTCCGCCGCCGCCGATATGGATGAACCGGAAGATTTGCAAAACATACTCACCCATGGAAAGGGAGAATTATAGGCATTTGTTTGCGCTTCACTAAATAAAGGAGCTGCGAAAGGAACCATAGAATAAAACCGGAAAAGAACTCCGGAAAAAAAAGAGCTTGATAAGAAAGAGCTCGATAAAATGAATTTCAAAAAAATGAGAAGGATAAATCATATATAAAAGAATTATTTTATAGAATCAGTAATTGCAAATATACGATTCATCACACTCATTTGTAATAATTATATTTTTTGTGATATGAATAAATATACAAAACAATATTTTTGTAATCCCCAACAGGTGACATAAAAGTGACAATAATAGTAAACCGAAATAAATGCGGCTATTGCGGTGCATGTGTGGCAGTCTGCCCGACACTTGCGCTTGAATTAAAAGAAGTTTGGATAGATGCGGATGAGGGACTTTGTAACAAATGCTCCGCATGTAAAAAAGTATGCCCGGTCGGCGCGATAGAGGTGCAACGATGAAGGATGCTTATGATGTAATTGTAGTCGGCGGCGGACCCGCCGGTGCGGTTGCGGCAAGATTTGCGGCAGAAGGCGGCGCATCCGTTCTTTTAATTGAAAAGCGTCAGGAAGTCGGAGATCCGATTCGCTGTGCGGAAGGGGTCGGCACAAAAGATTTGAATCAATATTTGGATATTGAAACGCGCTGGATTGCCGCGCCGATTAAAGGCGCCACATTATACGTTCCGGACGGAACGCCGATTAAAATGCGCCCGAAAGATCCGGATCAAGTTTACGGATACATTCTTGAGAGAAAGATTTTTGACAGAGCTTTGGTTGACAAAGCCGCCAACGCGGGCGTGGAAGTTCGTACGAAAACGTCGGCAACCGGACTAATTAAGACGGACGGAAAAATTACCGGTGTTAAAATCATGCATTTGGGCGTCGAGAAGGAAGTTTCCGCAAAAATCGTCATCGGTGCGGATGGCGTTGAATCAAAAGTCGGCAGATGGGCCGGAATCGATACAACATTAAAACTGAAAGATATCGAAGCCGGAGTTCAGTACTTGATGACCGGAATTGATATTGATGTCGATAATGTTGAATTCTTTATGGGCAATCACTATGCGCCCGGCGGATATGTTTGGATTTTCCCGAAAGGTCCGAATCGCGCAAATGTCGGAATCGGTATCCTCAGCAGTAAAATCAAAGACAAACGTCCGATTGATTATTTGAATGAATTCATTGAAAAACGATTCCCCAACGGCAAAATCATTGAAATGAACTACGGCGGCATTCCGGTATCCGGCGGAATCGACAAGATTTACGGAGACGGTGTGATGCTTATCGGCGATGCGGCCCGGTTGACAGACCCGATTACGGGCGGCGGTATAAAGCACGCGCTCTACTCCGGAGAAATTGCCGGAACGGTGGCGGCCGAAGCCGTAAAAGCCGAAAATTATTCCGCAAAATTCTTGAAAAAATATCAAGAAGATTGGGAGAAGAAATGCGGAAAAATCATGGCCCTTGACTTGAAATTGAAAGAATATTATATCGATATGACCGATGAAGAAGCCAACAAGATTGCAAAATCAATGGAAGGCGAAGACCTCACCGATGCGTTGGAAATAGCACAGCTTGTCAAAATTCTCGCAAAAGTCGATAAAAAATTATTGATAAAATTAGGCGCGGCATACATCGGTTTGTAAACCGGTGTTTCCCATTTATTTTTTTTGCATTTTTTATGGTTAAAGTGTTTTTGAAAAAAGGCAGTGAGATAAAAATGAATCGAAAAAAAATATTCATCGCATTATGCATGGCTTTGTGTATGTCGATGTGCATGTCTTTTGTTATGACCGCCGTAAATGCCGGATTTGGTCCTCACTTTTTAAAAGCATGGCCGACAAGCTGGCTGATTGGATTTATTGTCGCTTTGCCTTTGGCCTTCATTTTGCCGCCGCTCATTCAAAAACTTGCCGTTAAGTTAAAAATATGATTAAAAAATATGAGATTGCAACGCAAAATTTGAAAAACCTCAAAACAACCGTTGGATGAATGATCCATTCAATTGGTTCTTTTTTTATTTTTTCCAAAACTCTTTCGTGAACAGCAGAATCACAGTGTAAAGTTCAAGTCTGCCGACCCACATATTGACAATCATAATAAGGCGGGCAAAGGCGGGAAAGTCTGCAAAATGCTCAAAAGGACTGAAAAAGCCGAAAATCGGACCGATATTTCCAAGCGTTCCGATGGCGGTTGTTGCCGCCGTTACGATGTCCAACTCCGTAATTCCGAGAAGAACGGTACTGATAACAAAAATCAGGAAATAAAGAATCATGAATGAAATGGTCGAGTTGACAACTTCTTCATTGAGGCTTTTGCCGTTGTATTTTATCGGTTTGACGGCGTTCGGATGGATAAATTTAAAAATGTCGCGGCGGGCGTGGCGAAGAAGAATAATCCAGCGGACAAATGTCGGACCGCCCGACGTTGAGCCGGAACAGCCGCCCGTAAACATGGCTAAGAATAAAATGATTTTAGCGGCGTCGCTCCATATGTTATAATCCACAATCACAAATCCGGTTGTCGTCATGAGACTGCTGACTTGAAAAAAAGAATAGCGAGCAGCCGTCAAAATATCATAATTCATATCGCGGATTAAAACAGCGGCTAAAACGGATGAAATGATTAAGAAAAAGAAAATGTAAGTTTTAAATTCCTCGTCTTTTGTCAAATATCGAATTCCGCGTGTTGCCGCTTTGTAAATTAATGAGAAATTGGTTCCCGCAATCAGCATAAAAATGATGATAACGATTTCAACGGAAGAGCTCAATATCGGCAATATGCTTTCGTTGTAAGGTGCAAACCCGCCGCTTGACATTGTGGAAAGCGCAAAAACAACCGAATCAAATATAGGAATGCGCAGGACAAATAAAATGACTGCCAACAAGACGGTGGCGCCGATATAAAAATACCATAAAATCTGTGCCGTACTGTTGATTTTAGGACGAATTTTCCCTTCCGTCGGTCCCGAAAATTCGGTTTTATAGAGCTGACGGCCTCTGATATTGACTTTCGGAATAACCGCCAAAAACAATGCGACGACTCCGAGACCGCCGAGCCATTGCGTTAAGCTTCGCCACAAAATCAAACTTTTCGGCAAAACATCAATGTTTGTAAAAACAGTTGCGCCGGTTGTCGTAACGCCGGACATGCCTTCAAAAAAAGCATCCAGCGGAGATAAGCCGGAAAACAGGAAAGGAAGGCCGCAGAACAGAGCGCTGAAAAGCCAGCTGACGGCAACGATTGCATAACTTTCGCGGACCGTCCAGTCATCTTCTTTATCTTTGGTCAGATATCCGAAAATCAATCCGGCCGACCCTGCGATAACCATTGACAGGATAAACGGAAAAAGCGGTTCATTAGAATAAAAAGCCAACGCCAGCGGAATAAGCTGAGCAAGCGCCAGCAAAAATAAGATTTTGCCGACAATTGAAAAAATATTTTTTAAACTCATTCCTTTTGCCATAGATCATACCCGTCCGAAAAACAGCTTTGCGTTTTTATTTAAACAGCTTATTTAATTGAGAATAAGCCTCCGGCTTTGAAAAAATGATGACGCTGTCATCCGGAAGAATAACAGAATTGCCGTTGGGAATAATCTGTTCGTCGCCGCGGACAATCATGCTGACAAGAGCATCGTGCGGAAACTCTAAATTTTTGAGAGGCATTCCGACAATTTTTGATTTATCCGTCGCAAGATATTCCAATATTTCGGATCCCGCATGAGGAAGCGCTCTTAAAGATTCAATGCTTGTACTGAGAGTCATGCGCAAAACTTCATTGATTGTGACATTTCGTGCGCTGAGGGCAATGTCAACACCGACCATTTCAAAAACGGGAACATAATCGGGATGTGTCGTTCTTGCAATTATTTTTTTTGCGCCGAAATGCTTGGCGACCAGGCAGCACAACAGATTTGTCTCGTCGCTGTCGGTAACGGCAACGATAGTATTGGAATATCCGGCGCCCTCTTCCCGAAGAAGATCAATATCGGTCGCATCTCCGTGGAGGATAAGAGAATTCGGGAGTAAGTCAACAATTTCCAAACAGCGTTCTTCATCCCGTTCGATAATTTTTAAATCGATTTTCGGATCTTTATCAAGCAATCCCGCAAGATAAAAACCGACGTCTCCGCAGCCGATAAGAAGAATTTTTTTGCGTTTTTTACCGGATTCTTCGAGTTCGGGAGAGAAAAGAGATTCGACCGAATCGACATCGTCGGTCCGGCAGATAATAAAAACATGATCGCTGGGCATTAAAAAACTGCCGCCGTTTGGAATGATGACATCATTTTGACGGAGAATCGCGCTGACTGTACAGCATTGATTCAGATGAAGATCTTTGAAGGGTTTTCCGATTAAACTGTTTTCTTCGGAAATGATAAACTCGATCATTTCGACTTTTCCGCCGGCAAAAACTTCAACATTGACGGCGCCGCGGATGGAAAGCAATTCCGAAATTTCGGACGCCAAGGATAATTCGGGGCAAACCATGACATCGACGCCGATTTCGGGTTTGGAAGAAACCGGTTTTTTGATGTAATCCGGATGGCTGACGCGGGCAATCGTTTTAGATTTGCCGCCGGATATTGTTTTTGCCGCAAGGCAAGATAAAATATTGATTTCGTCATGATTGGAAACCGCAACGAATAAGTCAAAGCCTGCCAACTCTTTCAAAAGGTCGGCGTTTGCGCCGTTTCCGACAATAGCCTGAACATCTAATTCATTGGCGCGGGCGACGCGGTCGGCATCCTTATCAATAACAATCACATCGTTTTTATCCGACATGACTTTGGCAATGTTATAGCCGACTTCGCCGGCACCGATAACAATAACTTTCATAAAAAACCGCACCCAATTATGATAAAAAGAATGTGTTAATATATATAATTTAAACCCTTTTTCAGAATACAAATCGAAACCGAAGAAAGTATTTTCCAAAAAAACAAATTGAAACCGAAGAAGTATTTTCCAAAAAAACAAATCGAAACCGAAGAAGTATTTTCCAAAAAAACAAATCGAAACCGAAGAAGTATTTTCCAAAAAAAAACAAATTGAAAAGAAAAAATCGGAAAAAACAAATTGGGAAAATAAACCAAAAAAAGAATCAAGGGACCGACCCCGAAGAGATGACTCCGAATAAACGATTGGGATCGATTTGAATTAGAATAAAAAGAGTTGATTTGATTGACCGAAGAAGATATTTCACTTATTGTTTCCGATTTGATTGACGGCGGTTTTTCGTATGTTGAAAAAATGATTGAAGACTGCCGAAATTGCGGACTTCATGAAACCGTTACCAATAAGGTGATTTTTAAAGGGTCAAGAAATCCGAAAGTTGTTTTTATCGGCGAAGCCCCCGGAAAAAATGAAGACGAAACCGGCATTCCTTTCTGCGGCCGCGCCGGAAAACTGTTGGATAAATTCATTGCGTACATGGAATTAAAAGAAGACGAGTGGGCTGTCATTAATACAATTAAATGCCGGCCGCCTGCGAACCGGACGCCGACAAAGAAAGAAATAGAGATATGCCGACCGTTTCTTTCGGCACAGTTGGCTCTGATGAAACCGAAAATTATCATTCTTCTCGGAAATACGGCAGAAAAAGCATACGGTGAATCATTAAACTGGGGAGAAGCCAAATTAAAAGAAGACGGCAGCTATGTCGTCAAGATTTTTCATCCGGCGGCACTCATTTACCAAAGATCGCGGGAAGCCGAACAATATGAATATTTGGATAAATACCGATATTTGTGGAAATAAAACGTAAAAATAAAACGTAAAAATAAAACGTAAAAATAAAACGTAAAAATAAAACGTAAAAATAAAAAAAATTGCTGTGAACTCGACAGCAATTTTCAGATTCAATTTTTTGAAAAATCAAATGCGTTAAATCGTTTAAAATCAAATTATTCGGACCCGCCGAGAATGGCATTCAATCCGATAACTGTTTTTTCAAGGTCTTTGGCGGGAAGGGAATAAAGCAATTCTCCGTCCGCGATTTTTGTGTAAGCACGGCTCCCGCTGCATCCGATTGTCAGATTCGGCCGGCCGTTTAAAATTACGTGGGCAACCGCATCGGAACAGACACTCTGTTTGCCTGAAAAGGCGGCTTCGATTCGACCGCCGTTAACATATTCGTATCCTTGTGTCAAAAGCATGGCTTGTTTGGGGCTGCAGATGAAAATAACAACATCGGGATCAAATGTCGCTTTTTCGAGGGGAGCATACAAAACAATAGAGTTGGAATGGGGCTCCAAGAATGTGATTTGGTCAACGGTTTTTTTGGCGGCTTCAACAGTTTCAAAGTGGTGAAGACTGTCGCAGTAAAATTGCCCGCTTCGAACCTTGTCGGAAAGCTTTGTTAAACCGAGCGCCGCTGCTCCGCCTTTGCACTGCTGCTCTTCCAATGTTGTGTAAAACATTTCACCCGTTCGGCGGACATGATCCGTTATTTGACAATGCCGAAGCTGGCGGTCAAGTTTTTGGTATTGACCGACAATTTCATTTTCCTGACCGACCGGAATTAATTTTACGGCGACGGGAGACCCGCCCAATTGCAGCAAGGATTTAAATTCGCTGCCGCAGAGATTTATTTTTTCAGTACTCATAATATTTCCTCTCGTATTAATGGATACATAAAACATTTTAACTCAATTTATAATAATCTTTCCTAATAGCAAATGAAAAAAATAAATTGTAAACCTTACAATTGTCATTATTTTGGAGTTTTTGGTTGACATATATAAGAAAATGAACAATTTCGACAGAGAATAAAAACGGAAAGGGAAAGATTAATTTTCAAAAAATAAAAAATAAAAAATGCATGCAGAGAGGGCAATATTAAGTCCGGAAGGGACAAAACGAACCATAATATATATAAGGGGGTAGGTTTTTGTAATGATTTACGGAACCTGCGGTTGATAGATTTAAAAAAAAATGCAAAAATTTAATGATAAATCATAAACATTTTTGCGGCGGAACAAGATTGTAAACTTTTGTTCTGAAAAAAGGCAGAGGAATCAAATTTTTCAAAACTGAAAAAGTTTGACAGAATCAAAAAAATGAACAGGTTCTGCAAATGTTAAAAACGATCCATGTAGAGAGAGGATTTTTATCCCGAAAATTCGGGAATTAAAAGGTGATTGAATGAGTAAAACAGTAGAAATTAAACCGACAACTCGGCACGAGGGACATACAAATTTAGTCCTGACGGTCAACGATGAGGGAATCGTCGAGTCCGGCGCTTACCACAGTGTAACGCCGGTGAGAGGGTTTGAGAAATTTTTGACGGGAAAAATCGCGGAATTCGCGCCTATTGCCGTTTCACGTTTTTGCGGAATTTGTCCGACGTCTCACTCCATTTCATCCGTTGAAGCGATTGAACGGGCCTGCAACATTGTACCGACAAAAGACGGATTGATTTTAAGAGAATTGACGGCGATTGGAAATAAAATGCACTCCCATCCGCTTCATCAATTTTTGATTTCTCCCGACTATGTTCCGGAGAAAGATAAAGCTGAAGTTATTACAAGAATCCAGCAAATGAGAAAAGACGGGCAGTATTTCGTAGATACGATCGGCGGCGAAGCAATTCACCCCCCGAACGTTAAAATCGGCGGTATGGCAAAAAACATCTCTCCCGAAGCAAAGAACAAATTAATCGCGCGCGCAAAGCATTATTTAGAACTCGCGGAAGTTCAGTGCGACTATATGATGAATCTTTTCAACGAAGGAAAACTCGCCGACGGAACGAAAATCCCTGAAAAACTCGGTTATCATGATTTCCCGCTTTTAGCCACCAGTTTAACTTACGGCGACATTACCAAATATGATTATTCACAGACTGTAGAAGTCTCACCGTTTGAAGAATATCCCAAAGAAGTGGCTCTTCAAGCCTGTACGAATATTCCGAAATACAAAGGAAGCCTTGTCGAAGTCGGCCCCCGCGCCCGCATGGTCACTTTTGAAGGCTTTAAAGAAACCAAAGGCGCCATGGGAATTCACAAAGCGAGAGCCTTAGAAATGGCTCACTATGCGAGAAGAGCGCTGGAACTTTTAGACCAATTGAACACGAACGGTGCGCCGTACGCAACGGACCCGATTGTCGGAGACGGCGAAAAAGTCGGCGTCGGCCCGATCGAAGCGGCAAGAGGACATAATGTACACGCTGCCGTTATCGGAAAAGACGGCAGAATTGTCGACTACCGTGCAATCGTCGCAACGACTTGGAACATTCCGTTAATCGGACACGCGACAATCGGCGAGCATTACAAATTTGCCGAGCATGTCGTCCGCGCCTATGACCCCTGTGTCTCCTGCGCAACGCACATGATTGTCAAAGACGAAGAAGGAAAAGTGGTCGGAGAGAAAACATTCCAGTGAGCTGCATGCTTTTCAATTCGAAAAAAGCAGTTAAAACAAATGAAATTCGGGTGAGTTAATGGCGGAATATCTTGAAAAAGAAATACTGATTCTCGGCTGCGGAAATATTCTGCTGGCCGATGACGGATTCGGCTCCGCCGTTGTTCAGAAACTCAACGAAATGAAAGAAACGCACGCGGAATTAAATTCGGAAAAAATCGGAATCATCGATGCCGGAACGGGAGCATCTCATTTTATTTTGTCGCTAATTGATGAAGAAACGCCTTTGAAAAAAATCATTATCGTGGATATCATTGATTACGGCTTAAAACCGGGAGAGCTGACCAAACTGTATATGGAAGACCTGCCGAAAATTCCGAAATATTATATTGACGCACACGACATGCCTCTTGCGGGAATGTTGGCGGATGCCGGCGAAAAATACGGTGTGGATGTAACCGTAATCGGCTGTCAGTATAAGTATATGTCCGCGCCGGACGTTTGTTTTGAACTCTCCGAGGAAGTGGAAGCTTCTGTCGGGAAAGCTGCTGAAATGGTTATCGAAGAATTAAAATTAAGTTAAGTCGGGCCGGGATTTGAAAAAGGCTTGACGAAGAAATGATTAAGAATAGGTGATAAATTTGGTAAAAATCTCACATGTCCACATGAGCGGATGTACGGGTTGTCTGATTTCGTTTGCAGACACATATGAAAAACTGCTCGACATATTAGGCGCAGTGGACCTTGTTTATGCCATTACATTGGCAGACGCAGTAACAAAAGTAACGGAAACGGAAGACAAAATCGTCATTGAACGCGTCTACCCCGATGAAGTTGACGTGGCATTGGTGGAAGGCAGTGTTTGTCTGGACGACCATCATTCTGTCGAATTAATAAAAGAAGTCCGCGCGAAAACAAAATTGGTTGTCGCACTCGGCTCTTGCGCTGCAACGGGCGGCGTGACAAGACTCGGACGCGGCGGCCAGGACCCGCAGCCGACACACGTTTCATTTGTCCCAATCTCGGAAGTTATTAAAACCGACTTTGCAATTCCGGGATGCCCGCCGTCGACCGATGCCATTGTGAAATTCCTGATGGCCGCTTTGGAAGGCGACATGGATTATTTGGAACCGTATGCGGAATTCGTAAAATATAAGGATGCCAGCGGCGAAAACTTAGTGAAGCAAGTCATCAGCCAGGGACTGTGCATGGGATGCGGAACGTGCTCGGCGGCCTGCCAAATGCGCGCAGTTGAGATGTTTGACGGCAAGCCGGATATTCGAATGGAATTATGCATTAACTGCGGCTCATGTGTCTTACAGTGTCCGAGAATCAGAATGCCCAAAGCAAAAGGAATCATGGGGGTCTGAAATATGTCAAAACCGATTGGAGAATATATCTCATTGATTTCTGCCCGTTCAACCGACGCTGAAATTTTAAAAAGATCTCAGGACGGCGGAATTGTAACGGCCGCATACATTTACGGTCTTGAAACCGGTCTTTTGGACGGGGCCATTGTTGCCGACACGACCGAAGGATTCAAACCGATGCCGAAAATTGCAAAAACAAAAGAAGATGTCTTATCCGCCCGCGGAACAAAATATTCCGTGAGTCCGAATATGTCTGTCGTGAAAAACGCAGTCAAAGAACATGCTCTTGAGAAAGTCGGCTTTGTCGGAACGCCGTGCCAAATCATTGCCATGCGCAAGATGATTCAGTATCCGGCCGCATTCCGCCAGACAGCGGAAAACATCGGCATTATTATCGGTATTTTCTGCATGGAAAACTTCCCCTACAATGCCATGAAAATATTGATTGAGCAGTATGCCAATGTCAAAATGGAAGATGTTTTAAAAACGGATATCGGAAAAGGAAAGCTTTTTGTTTACAAGAAAGACGGAAGCGAACCGATTGCGATTCCGATTAAAGAAACGCTGCCGTTTGAGCAAAAATCCTGCCACGTCTGTATGGATTACACATCGGAATACGCGGACTTTTCAACCGGCTCTGTCGGCTCTCCCGACGGCTGGAGCACAGTCATTATCAGAACGCAAAAAGGCAAAGATTACATTGATAAAATGATCGCCGCCGGAAAATTAGAAACACGCCCTGTGGACATGGAAGGAAAAGTCGGCTACCCGCTGCTTGAGAAACTTTCCGTTGACAAAAAGACGAAAAACGCTAAAGAAATCGAACACCGCATTGAAATGGGACTTCCGGTTCCGTATTAATGTGAACGGATTTAACATTTCGTGAAAAGGACAGAAAAACTGTCCTTTCTTTTTTATTTTTGAATTTTTTTTTAAACGAACCGTTTTTTGAATTTTGTTCTTAAAAACGAACCGCTTTTGAATTTTGTTTTTAAAAACGAACCGCTTTTGAATTTTGTTTTTAAAAATGAACCGTTTTTTGAATTTTGTTTTTAAAAACGAACCGTTTATTCTTATTATAAAAACAATGCTATTTCATAGGGTTAAAATATTTGAGAGATTAAGAAAAATTAAGAAAGATTAATAATGTATATAAATAACAAAGTAATAGCATTTACCATACGTTTTCACTTAAACGGTATTAAGATTAAAAGCAACGGGAGAAGAATTATGGCAAATTTTTCAAAGTATTTAGGGAAGGATGAACGTGTTCTCAATTCCATTGATATGAAAGATGAGACGGTGTGGGCGCAAAATAATGTTGCCGCCGCCGAATATAAGAGTTGGACAACGTTAATTGTAACGAACAAAAGATTTTTTTCCGTCAGTAAAAGAAAATTAAGCATGAGAGAATTCCGTTTGGAAGACGTTGTTTCCACCGGATGGGTGTATCGCCCCCAGTGGGGAAAAATAATATGGGGCGCAATATTTCTGATACTTTCCGTTCTCATTTACATTGCCTCGGGGACAATTGCGAACATATTCCAGGTGAGTTCTGCCGATGCCGCTATAATAAAAACCGGAATTGAAATCATCGCGGCTCTGGTCGGCGTCATTGCAATTGTCATCCTTGCTTCTTATTTCCTTTTAAAGAGAACAACCTTCACAGTAACAACGAAAGACGGAAGAGAATACAGATTCTTGCTTCGCGGCCGACGCGGGCATATTGATGAATTCCGTATGACGATTCAGGATGCAAAGGATTTGTATATAGAAGAAACGGAAAATCGTTACTTTGATAAAATGAGAACGGTTCTGTTTGACCAATCCAATTATGAATATGCGTTGAATAATCCAAAACCTGTCGGTATTGAAGCAAAAGAACCGCCGAAATTGCAGAAAGAAGAAAACTTTATGCTTTGGGAAAGGAAAAATGCTCAAATCGGCGAGAGTGAAACAAAGATGCTTGCGGAAACGACAATGTTGTTAAACAATGACGGAACGCTTCAGCTCAGCACGGACAGCGCGTACCAATTAACGGCCGACAGCGCCTATTTGTTAGAAAACGGCGGCAATAAAAATACGGAAGACGGAGATGCCGGTTTGAAATCTTCGGAAATTTCCGCAGGCGGTTCTTTGGTGGACAAAGCATCGGACTTATTTAATCAAATGGGATTTGAAGTCTCTGAAATCAATACGGAAGATGCCGACCTTCTTTTGCTCAAAGATCGATTGCGCTACATCGTACTTGTCGATAAGAATGACGAAACCGTAATTACGCAAAGCCAAATCGAAAAAACAATTCAATCCAAAAACCGTTACAAAACGGATTTCGGTTTACTCATATCCGGCGGCGACCTTTCCACAGAAATTCAGGAATACGCCAACGGCAATAACGTAAAAATCATTTACATCAGAAAAGCGGAATAATTCCGTTTTTCATTTCTTTTTTATTTTGCGTTTCTATTTTCGTTTTTTATTTTGTTTTCCATTCTGTTTTCTATTCTGTTTTCTATTCTGTTTTTGATTTTACTCTTTTTTTGACGTTGTTTTCTTGATTTTTGATGTCAGTCAATTTTTGAAATATCATCTGACTTTTTGTTTGATTGTTTTAATTAACCGCTCGCACGTCAGATTTTTATAGGTTATTAAATATCTTAATAAAAGTAATACGAAATTGGATGAATTTTTAGATTCGTAATAATTCAAATCAATTCATTTATTTTCGCATTTTAATCAGATTTCATTTTATAATATTTTTAAAGATAGGTGAAACTTAATGGCAAATAAATTTATTTCATTTATAATTGCCGCCGCACTCTTATTCCTATTAGTCGGCACGGCGTCCGCCCATTACGTTGCAATTTTCCCGGCAGATTCACAACCCGAATCAATCAATGTGACTGCTGAGAATTATTATTTCAACGTCGGTGAATCAACAAATCTTTATTTATATGTCGTCCACCCCCCGGATGCATATTTCACGGAAACGGGAGAGAACGGACCGAATTTGGATATCGGCATGAATCTCATTGCGCCCGACGGAACAGTCCAAAAAATTCAAGCCCAGCGTGCTTCATACAATGTGACGTATGACACAGGCGAGAGAATTGTGACCGTACGATGGTATGTCGGCAATGTCACACTGAACCAGGAAGGCGTTTATTATGTCCAGGGATATCAAAAAGGATTTAAAGAAGGAACAATGACGCGTGAGAGATACACATTCTGTCCGTTATATGTCGGCAACAGCTCAACCGGCTGGGATAATGTCAAAAAATACGGACATGACCTCGGCGCACCTGTAACAGTTTACGCGGCATCGAATCCCAAAGACATGAAAGAAGCATCTTCAATGTCATTTGTTCTTGACGGTGATTTGAACTGGTACTTAAACGAAGCAGACGACCCCGCACCGCTCCACAATCCGTTTCCGATTCGCGCGGAACAATATGCAAACCCGTATGAAATAAAAAGCAACGGACCGGGCGAGGGAATTTATGAACACGTCAATTCAAACATGACAAAATCATTCACATTCAATGACGACGGCGTTTGGTTTATCATTGCCGTCAATCAAGAACCGGATGAAGACAGAGACAATTACCAAACCGTTTACATGATCCCGGTTTTACCTGCGAAAAGCAGTGCACCCTCCGAGGACAACTCCGTCCCCGGAATCGGATTCTTCGGACTCTTAGCATGCCTCGGCCTGGCCGGTGCTGTTATGTACAGAAGAAAATAAAAACAAATACTGTAAAAATAGAACTCCGAACACTATAAAAAATGAAAACCAATCACAATAAAAACGAAACCCCAACCACTAAAAAACGAAGACCCAATCACTGTTGTTTATGAGAAAGAGAAATTCTTTCTCATACTATTTTTTTCAAAAGGTGACTTTCTTACTGCCGTAACAATCATTTTGAACTTTATACAAATGAATGGCCGTTGAAAAAACAACCGTTGAAAAAACAACCGTTGAAAAAACAACCGTTGAAAAAACAACCGTTGAAAAAACAACCGTTGAAAAAACAACCGTTGAAAAA
>JGI994J12354_10001008_pt1 | contig 28620 bp, 20 predicted proteins | sample IntmicLarv3ML3BL_FD_12354 | JGI IMG/M metagenome (IMG submission 12354) | reverse complement strand
GATCCTCTTAAAATATCAGCAACACTACTTGAAGTGTTCACTGCTTTAATTTTACTGTTGTCTGCTGGAGTCATCTCAGTTATGTTAATCTTTGATTTTGCAACCTCTATCTTCTCTACCAACAAATAGGACCCCATATATGTTGAACTTTTTCCATCACTTAAATACAAATCTATAGGTTTGCAGTTTGGTGTATAAAAACTGCCCATCTGTCTTGCAATCCCATATGCAAATGAATTTCTCAATAATGTTTTATCAGAATAGTTAGCAACGAGAACCCAGTCTTTATTAGAATTCATACCTGCAAAAGCTTGTTCTTTTGAAAGTTTGAGTGTCAAGGGTTTCTTTGGCAAGTCAAAAGAAGAATGTCCTCTTCTCTTCACTCTTAAAGATCCTGAAAACTGTGCACCACTGCTTGATACCATATTATAAGTTCCGTCAAACCATGTATTTTTTATATCTTTATTTGTTGTATTCATCATTTGATTATATTTATTACTTGCTAATGTTATGGACAGCATTGGTATTCCGTTGTTCTTTGCATCAGCACCCTTAGATGATAATAATTTACCTGTCGAATCGGTAATTTCAAATTTACTGAAACTGGTATCAAAAAATGTAAATGATGCCTCTTTATTTTCTCTACCATCACTATCATATGCAGTGATAGCCGCACCCATTGGCAAATTTGTCACTGTAAATTTATGAGCTTTAACAGTTTTTTCTGCACCTTTTGTAGGATAAACAGTCCAATATTTTAATGTTTGCATATTTGCTGATTGAGTTGGCCCTGTTGTCGCTGTTGGTGTTTTTGTGGACGTATTTGCTGGGGTATTTGTTGAATTATTTGCACCAGTTGAATTGTTTATTGAATTATCTGTTGTTCCTGGTGTTGTTGTACTGCTTGCTCCCCCTGAAGTATTTCCTGGTGTGTCCTTTGCCGAATTTGGTGTATTTTTTGTCCCTGGAGTAGTCGTAACCGAATTCGTTGCAGTATCTGAATTAATATCCAGCTCTTCTGGATTCTTCTGACCGCAACTAGCTAACAATAAACTAAAAAATAAAAAAACTGACAACACTTGCAAAATAATTTTTTTCATACTACATCACCTTTAACCCATTCAATATTTATTGATTCATTTTGTCCGTTTCTATTATTATAACACACTACAATGAAAAAGTGGATTGATTTTCATCAATCCACTTTTTTTCAATTTTATTATGATTATTTTGCCTTTTTATGTCTTTTCTTTGCAAAAACCAATCCACTCACAGATGTGAATATAACAGCAATCATTTCCGCATAAGGAATTGTTTCTCCTGTTGGCGGAGCTGTATCCTGAACTTCTACAAGTCTTCCTTTTACCAAAGTTAATTGTTCTAGCAATTCATCAACTTCACTCTGTGGACAATTTGCATCAGTCAATGCTTTTTTTGCTTTTCCAAGTACCTCTGCAAAAGCATTCCAGCTTTCTGCTGTGTAATCTTCGCTATTTAGTTGCAACTTCTCAATCGCAACTATTTCTTTATCAAGCTCAGTTTTATCAACAGTAAGTGCTGCTATTGCATTAGCAAGTACAACTTGTATCTCATTAAGCTCAGATTGTTTTACATCCGCTTTACTATTAATTGTATTTGCACTTTCAAGTGCTACTTTCATATCAGCCCAGCTTGCAACTGAATAATCACTTTCCTTCTTTGATTCTGCTAATGCAATTGTCTCTTCAAGTGCTGTATTATCTGTTGTCAAGGCATCAATTGCATTATTCAATGCTGTTTCCTTTTCATCAATCTCTGACTGAACTGCACTTGCATTACCATTAACTGTATTTGCTTCTGCTAATGCTGTTTGCATTGCTGTCCAACTTGCAGGTGAATAATCACTCTCTGTTTTACTTCCTGCTGTAGCAATTGCTGTATCCAATGCTGTTTTATCAGTTGTAAGCGCCGCTATTGCACTGTTCAATGCTGTTTCTTTTGCATTAATTTCTGACTGAACTGCACTTGCATCACCATTAACTGTATTTGCTTCTGCTAATGCTGTCTGCATAGCTGTCCAACTTTCAGGTGAGTAATCACTCTCTGTTTTACTTCCTGCTGTAGCAATTGCTGTATCCAATGCTGTTTTGTCAGTTGTAAGCGCCGCTATTGCACTGTTCAATGCTGTTTCTTTTGCATTAATTTCTGACTGAACTGCACTTGCATCACCATTAACTGTATTTGCTTCTGCTAATGCTGTTTGCATTGCTGTCCAGCTTTCAGGTGAGTAATCACTCTCTGTCTTACTTCCTGCTGTAACAATTGCTGTATCCAATGCTGTTTTATCAGTTGTAAGTGCCGCAATTGCACTGTTTAATGCTGTTTCTTTTGCATCAATTTCTGATTGAACCGCACTTGCATCACCATTAACTGTATTTGCTTCTGTTAATGCTGTCTGCATTGTTGCCCAACTTGCAGCAGAATAATCACTCTCTGTCTTACTTCCCGCTGTACTAATCGCTGTATCCAATGCTGTTTTATCAGTTGTAAGCGCCGCAATTGCACTGTTTAATGCTGTTTCTTTTGCATTAATTTCTGACTGAACTGCACTTGTATCAGCATTAACTGTATTCGCTTCTGTTAATGCTGTTTGCATTGCTGCCCAGCTTGCTGGTGAGTAATCACTCTCTGTCTTGCCTCCTGCTGTAGCAATTGCTGTACTCAATGCTGTTTTATCTGTTGTAAGTGCTGCTATTGCACTATTTAATGCTGTTTTCTTTGCATCAATTTCTGATTGAACTGCACTTGTATCACTATTAACTGTATTTGCTTCTGTCAATGCTATTTGCATTGCTGTCCAACTTGCAGGTGAGTAATCACTCTCTGTTTTACTTCCTGCTGTAGCAATTGCTGTACTCAATGCTGTTTTATCTGTTGTAAGTGCAGCTATTGCACTATTTAATGCTGTTTCTTTTGCATTAATTTCTGATTGCACTGCACTTGAGTCCGCATAAACTGTATTTGCCTCTGCCAATGCTGTTTGCATTGCACCCCAACTTGCTGGCGAATAATCAGTAGCCGTTTTACTTCCTGCTACACCTATGGCTGTGCTCAATGCCGTTTTATCAGTTGTTAAGTTGCCCATTGCAATTGACAAATTATTATTTGCCAAATCTACATCCATTTGATTAGCTCCTAAATCACTGAATACAGTATTAGCTGCTATTAATGCTGTATTAAAAGCAGTCCAGCTTGCTGGTGAATAATCACTTTGAAGTTTACCGCTAGCAGTACCAATTGTTGTGGCAAGTACCGATTTGTCTATAGCCAGACCATTAATTGCCGCTAACAAATTAACATTTGCAAGATTTATCTCCCACTGTTTTGCTGTAGCAGACTGAGATATATCAGTTGCTGCCTGTTTCATAGATTGTAAATTAGCCCAAGTTGTAGGAGAATATTCACCTTCAGTTTTCCCCTCAGCAACAACAATATTTGCATCCAATGCTGTTTTATCAGTGGTCAATGCAACTATTGCACTATTCAATGCTGTTTCTTTCGCGTCAATCACTGATTGCACTGCACTTGAATCTGCATAAACTGTGTTTGCCTCTGTTAATGCCGTTTGCATTGCTGCCCAACTTGCTGGAGAGTAATCTGATTCGATTTTTGTACTTGATAATACAATTGCGCTGTTAAGTGCCGTTTTATCAGTAGTAAGTGCCGTAATTGCCACATTCAATGCCGCTTCTTTTGCATTGATTTCCGATTGAACTGCACTTGAGTCTGCATAAACTGTATTTGCTTCTGTTAATGCTGTTTGCATTGCTGTCCAACTTGCAGAAGAATAATCTGATTCAGTTTTTGTTCCTGCTGTACTAATTGCTGTATTCAATGCTGTTTTGTCTGTTGTCAACGCTAAAATTGCCGCACTCAATGCTGTTTCTTTTGCATTAATTTCTGATTGAAGTGCACTTACATTATTATTAACTGTATTTGCTTCTGATAGCGCAGTTTGCATTGCTGCCCAACTTGCTGGTGTATAATCACTCTCTGTTTTACTCTCTGCCAATGTAATCGCTGTACCCAGTGCTGTCTTATCAGTTGTAAGTGCAGTAATCGCCGCACTCAATGCTGTTTCTTTCGCATTAATTTCTGACTGAACTGCGTCTGGGTCTGCATAGACTGTATTTGCTTCTGACAACGCAGTCTGCATTGCTGTCCAACTTGCAGCAGAGTACTCACTCTCTGTCTTCGTTCCAGCCAATGTAATTACTGTATTTAATGCTGTTTTATCTGTTGTCAAACCATCAATTGCATTATTAAGAGCTAAAGTAGTTGAGTCTATTACTGATTGAACCACATCTGGGTCTGCATAAACTGTATTTGCTGTTGTCAATGCTGTTTGCATTGCTGCCCAGCTTGCTGGCGCATAATCACTCTCTGTCTTACTTCCTGCTGTACCAATTGCTGTATTTAATGCTGTCTTATCAGTTGTCAATTGTGATTTTCTGAGTAATAATTCAGCCGTTGCATCATCAATTTCTTTTTGTGTAGCATCAGAATCCTCGTAAACTGTCCATGCGTCCGCAAGTGCAGTTTCAAATGCCGCCCAACTTGCAACTGACCAATCTGGCTCTTCATATGGAAGAGAGATTGCAATTGCTTTTTCAAGCTCTGTATTATCTGTATCCAAATTGTTTATTGCCTCTGCCAAATTATACATAGCATCATCCATTTGTTTTTCAGTTCTGCTTCCATTGTCTGCTAATGTTTGTGCTTCTGTTTTACTTGCAATATATTCAGCCCAACTTGCATCAGTATATTCATCTTCGACCAAACTTGTATTTATAAGATTGTTAAGTGCTGTAGTTCCTGTTTCTTGAGTCATAACCGTTCCTGGAATTGCATGAACCTCTAAATCCAGAATTCTTGCTACTCCGTCTCTACCCTCTTTACCTGCAGGAATGTAAAGTCTTGCATATCTTACATTTTGTGTACCAGTGCCAGTTACATTTCTATAAACTATATCCTGTGTATTAGCTGTTACAGTCTCAACATCTATCCAGTTTATACCATCTGTACTTGTCTGGAATATCCATTCAGCAGTATTCAAACTTGAATCATATGCAGCACTGATACCAGCATTTTGTACAACATATTTACTTATGTTAAAGCGTCTTCCTCTTGGAGTATTATCATCAGATAAATCAACTTGAACCCATTTATCTCCAGGTTCTGAAGATTGCCAACTGTATATACGTCCATTAGAACCATCAAATGCCATACTCGGCTCATGCTCATAGTCAAAAGCTGATGCACTTGATTTTTTCTGCAGAGCAACATTTATAGGTTTGTTGTTCTTTTCGTTAATCAACATCATTTGATGATCACCTCTTACAACCCTATAATTCGTTTTAAAGCTGCTTGATTTGCTCTCTAATCCCCATGATCCAGCTGATGTACCATCTCTGTTCAGTCCAATAAAATCATATTTTATACGATCAGGCATTGATTTCCATGTTACAAATTGAACTGCGGCAAATCCATTGTTTGTTCCTGACCCTCCTTGATTATATGCCATATAGCTCGCAGGTTCTCTTCTCTGATTATTATTTGTAGCAGAATCCCAATCAGAGATGTCTCCGCCATTGTAACTCATTGGTCTGTTACCAATTGAAAGAGAAGATGTAAGACTTCTTGTTCTCAATCCAAACCAAATAAATGGCACATTGTTATATGTTGAATTCCAATTTAAGTTTGTATTTCCTTGGCTACTCTGTGTTGTGAATCCTAAAGCATATGGGAAATTCTGTAAATATCCTGTTGTAGAAGCATTTGTTGATGAAAAACTATCCCACATTGTAGCAATTCTCAAATTCGTTCTTTCAAAATAATAATTTGAACGTTGTGCAAGTGTATTAACATATGCTGTATTTGCTGTCGGAAAATTGTTTGCTTTTAAATATCCAAGTCCCGAAGGTCCAGAAACATATGTATCCAATCCCCATGTCGCAGTTTCATAATACCAATTCAAAATTTGAGGTGCCGCATCCAATAATGCTGGACTTATAGTCCATGTATACGGATACTCATAAGTTTCTCTTGCACCAATACGCCCTCTTTCTCTCTGACTTCCCTGATTATACTGTAAATTATCACCTTCACTCATATACATAGAGATATAATAGTGTGAGGAACTATAATCTGGTTTCTTTGGTATTGGCGCAGGATTAACTTCTCTTGATTGTCCTGAATAAACAGTATAATTTTCAAAGAAATCCATTGGCACAGTTGCTAAACCACCTGGCCCAGCTGTTGTTTGTGTTCCAAGAGCACTTCCATTTGTACCAAAAGCTACTCCCTGACCTTCATCTGGCCAAAATCCAATAAACACACCCTTACCTGATGGCATATTAAGTTTTGAAGAACCTACTAATCCATTCAATGCAGACCTTTGTGCTGAAAGCTCAGAAGAATTCCCGCTCATTGCCCATATTACTGCACTTTTTGTTGCAACTGAAAAATCCCTTGCTTTTGCATGTTCATGGGCAAGACTTGAAACCACTCTGTTATTGAGATATGTATACAGATTGTTACTGATAAAATTTATAGCATCTACTCTATTTGCACTTGTATCACCATACCCCTGTACAGTTGGTGTATATGCCGCTTTATTAGCAGCAGTAGTAACTTTAGGTGTATAAGCGGGATCAGTATAATCTTGTATATAGAATGGTGCTCCAGTAAGTATTTTATATATCTTACTGTTCTTCTCCACTTGTATTCCGCCTTCTATGCCAGCAATAGTAGTTGCTATGTTTTGACCTCCGGTACCAGTACTTCCATTACTTGTATATGGAACAACACAATTTATTGTGTATCTATATTTCCATAAAAGTTGTATCCAATCCTTTGTCTTTGTAAAGTTTATATTTGTATCAATAAGCCATCTGTCTGCGGAATCTCCTATTCCGTCCCATCCGCCGGCCTCTCCGTCCTGAAGTATAATTCTCGGTTGATTATAGTTTACAAGTCCTTGCAAAGATGCGATTACCCCTCTAACCTCATTTTCATTGTAAGAATGGATATTATGAGATTTAAACGCCTCTAATGTCGGTGCCAATTCGGAGAAAGAAGGAAGTGCTTGTTCATCTGGCCATTCATATCCGTTTGCAACCTCAACATGCACAATATAATTCTTACTCTGTCCGCCATTTTTCACTGTCACTACTCTCTTTTGAGATTCGCTAAAGTCTACAGTACCCATTGGAGAAACAGTTGCTCCTGCAACTGCTGTTGCCGCTAAATTAACAGCTTTCAAATTAGTTCCCTTTGGAACAACCACATAAACTTCATTATTGTTAGCTATATTATTAAATGTATCACTACCATTATTTTTGTTGTATATCTTCCCTGCTGTTCCATTTATTGAAAGACTTGTAAGATCACATGAAGTATTATTCAATGATGTTACTTTCGAATTCCAATCATTTGTCATTGTATTTCCCATATTCGCAGCTTCACTTGCAGATAAATCATAGTTGTATATTCTGAAATCATCATAATTGATTAATGGCCAAGGATCACCCCATCCTTTAATATTACTTCCATTTCCAAGAACAAAGAAATTTCTACTTGGTACAATTACACTTGTAGGGCTTCTTGCATCACTTCTGGAACCAACAGGTGCGCCATTTACATATAGCTTCATTGTACTGTTTCCGTCGTGAGTAACTACAATATTTACCCATTGGTTCAAAGGAAGTGAAGAAGGCGAATCAATTGCTTTTTGCTCAAGTTCATGTCCAACACCCACTCTTACACCATTTCCAGCCACACCATTACGAGGCTGAATGAGAAAATAATCTCTGTTACTTGAACCAATTCCAAGCATTCCCCACCAATCCCCTAAATCTCTTGGATAAATACGGAATGCGAAAGATATTGCTCCTCCATCACGTCTTGCCGCTGCTAACACCTCATCATCTATTGTTACTGTAGAATGACCTAAACTCAAAGCATCTCCAGCAACTCCGCCGCCAGGAATGTAATGCATTCTGTCCCATCCACCATCATCAAGACTTCCTAATGGTCTGTGAACTCTAAAGACACCTTCCATATCATTTCCTGTTACATCAGGAATAGTAACACCCATGTAGCCGCCTTCATTATTGTTATTTATTCCTTTTATTTCACTAAAATCATAATGAAGAATCATACCTTTTTCATTTACTCCCTTAACAATTATAGGGAAACGTCTTATAATCGTAATTCCATTTTTTGTAATACTTGCTGTCATATTTACCAATATGCGACCAGCATTAGGACGTGTAACAGTTCCATCAGGCGCAATAAGATTTGTCCTGTTACTCTCCCACAATATTTTAACACCATGGTTTTCTGCTTTTGAAAATAATTTTAAATTATCAGTAACGCCACCATTTACATCTGCATAAACATCATTTTGCAAGAATGCTATACTCTTCATTGTACATTTTATAGCAGCCAAATCACCAACTCTTCTTATTTCATCAACATTCAATGCCCTTTTATATATTCTGAATTCGGCGATACCACCATTAAACGCAGGCGAACCATATGTTCCACCTCCAATCACAGCATCACCGCCCTGTGCATACCAACTTACAGGGTTTATAACCTCTGAATGGGCAACCATTTCTCCGTCAATAAAGAGACGTGCTGATTTCCCCTCTTGTACATATGTAATCTGTCCCCAAACTGCCGAAGTTAGGCTACTGCTTGGTGCAACTAATCGTTTCAACATTTCTGGAGTAGTAATATTTACCTCTGCATCACCACTAAGCGACCACAATCTATCAGCCGCAGACCCTATAGACAATAATGTCCCACTATTAGCCAAATCAATTACATTTACATAAGCTGTTACTGTCATATCTTCATTAGCAAGATCAAAAACTGCTGGATTGACTGTTATTTTACCACTGCCATTAAAGCCTGCCTCGCCTCCGCTTATTGTAACTCCAGCATTTTTTGTACCATTAAATCCGTAAAGTGAACTATCATAAACAACATCATTATTTGTATCTAAAAACTCATACTTTGTAACGAGGTCCAAATTTGAAAGGTCTTCAAGTTCCATCGCAGAAAGTGCTCTGTCATAAACTCTTATATCTGCAACTTTACCCAAAAGTCCCTCATCTCCGCCATATGGCTGATTTACGCCTACAAGCCATTTATTAAACTGTAGATAATCCCAACTACCAGGCTTTTTACCCAAATCTTTTATTCTGTATACATACTCATTGTGTTGTGAAACCATTTCTCCATTTACATACAATGTAGCTTTATCATCCTCTTGAGTATATGTAAGTAATGCCCACTCTTTCTCAGGTGTTGTATGCTTACCTTCCTTACGACTATCTCTGTCAGACATAACCTGCGCATCATTAAGTTCCATACGCATTGACATTCTTTGTCCTGTTGACCTTCCTCCATCCCATTTAGGAGAAGTGGCCATCATTACCATATGTTCCCATTCTTGTTTACCTGCTGAATAGAGCGTATTAAGCCTATCCTCTGTATCCTCAACCCATACAAGCATACTTATGGTAACTCCATTTTCTGTCTTATCAAACACACTCATTGGAAGTTCTACAACACAATTGTTATTGCTGTTAAAACTTTGTCCATTAAAGTTTAATGCTTTTCCTGTCGGACCATCCACCCATGCAGGTCTTTGGATGACAGCATCATATCCATTACCTGTAACATCATGTGCAACAGTACCAGAACCTTCATTCAAATTCCAGTGTGCTATAAGCCCGTCATCATATGAAGCATGTGTAACTGGATTTCCAGCAGCTTCCACATTTGTCGGGAACATTGTAAACAAAATAGCAATAACAAGCACCATTGCCAATTGTCTTGTGAAAAATTTTTTCTTCACTTTCATTACCTCCTATGTTTTATAATTTAGTTGTAAATATCCCTTTTCTTCCATCTTTGAGTATCACACAATATAGTCCATCTTTCGTGTTTGCCTTAATCAACTCAAATTCTTCACTACTTTTTATATAAGAAACATTATTTTTATCAAATTCTGTCCCTGTGACAATATCTTCAAAAACTGTCTCCCTAAATGAAATTGTCAAATCATAACTTGCTGTGTATTTTTTCTTTAGCATTTCACTGTAGTCAATCTCAACTCTATCAAATTTATAGTCTTTAATATTAAAATGAGCCGTTACAATAAACGGTTCTATGAAATCAATATATGTACTTTTATCCATGAAATTCCCATCATTATCTTTAAGTATCCCATTATATTCATCAGCATTCAATTTTCCCATATTATATATTTGATTACCATCATAAGTGAATACTAAAATATATTTTCCAGAAGTCGGTGTATCCCCATAAACAAATATTTCCTTTAGATTATCACTATCATTCAAATCAGCAATATCAATACCAGAAAATTTAGTAATATAGAACATTGTACTGCTTTCATTTATTTTTAAAGCGACCTCTGTCTTTGTTACAAATCCATATGCATCCTCTTTATATGTTATTGAAATTACATCCTCATTGTCAGAACACAATTTATATTGCTTACTTATGTAGACATTTCCTTCACTATCTTTATATTGCGCAAGTTTCTCACTATCATTTCCCGGAAACTCCGATTCAACCACACTCTCCGTTAGTGGCGAATATTTCCCATTAGTGGTATTAATTTCAATCTTTTCATTTTCTATTTTTTCCATTTCGTCTATACTCTTATCACATCCAGAAAACAACAAAACAACTATAGCAACAATAACTGTTATAGTCGTGAAAATTTTTATGTTCTTCAATTCAGCATTTCTCATAGCATTTGCCGCCTTATCATGATATAAGCCTTCATTTTTGCAACATTAAAAAGAGTATTATTAAAAGAATGTTTATATTCTATCATATTTCCTAATACTATTGCAATAAAAAAAGACCTTCCGTTATATTATACGAAAGATCTTTGGTATTTATATTCCTAAAATCAATTTAAGTTATCATTATTATCATTATTTTGATTCTGTGGTTGTGTCTGATCAAATGCTTGATTTGACACCTGATTCTGCATTGGATTTTGTGGTTGATTAGGTATCTGATTCTGCATTGGATTGGGATTATTTTCCGGATTTAAAGGCTGTGGGAATCCCCCATATTGATAATTTGCAATTGGCTGCTGACTATTAAAACTATTCAGGTCAACACCACGCAATTTCACCCAAGCTACTGTACCACTAATTAAGAAAAACAAAATTAAGCAGTGAAAAGCAATATCTATCAAGAAAGTTGTATCAAATTCACCCACAAATGCCACCCAAAGAAGAACTATAGTATCAATAACAAATAAAATAGTTGCTACCAAAATGAAAGAACGCACTTTTTTAGATAATGCCCAGCAAATAAAATAAAGACCAAGTACAACAAAAGCTATAACCAATCCAATCATTTTAAAAGCCTCAATATGTAATTCTGCAGCAAATACAGGCCCCCACCAAACTGCAATCTGCGGAACTGTTGCAGAAAAGAGAAGATAATAATTCAGCTCCATAACACTCAAAACCAAATTTATAAGAGTAAACACTATCACTAATATCAAATTGCTTCTTGCCCTGCTAAAATTCGTACTATACTGACTAATATTAACATTGTTTGTATTCATTATTACATAAATCCTTTCTATTTTTCAAAAATATGTCTTTGAAAAATATATCACAAAAATTTCCCCATTACAATCCTGTGACTATTTCTACTTTCTTAATATTTACAAACATCAAAAATCCAATTCATATACTGGATATTCTCTATCAAAAGAATATCCCAACTTCTCTGCAAGTGCGAGTGATTCTCTATTATGTGCATCCCAACTTGGATACCAATCCTGCTCAAGACATTCCAAAATCAATTTTGATACACAAGCCGATGCCAATCCATTGCGTCTCTCATCTTCTCGTGTATCAACTTCAATCTCTATACCACTATTAAAGGATGTATATGAAGATGCACCTGACACAATAATTTTATTTCTGCATGCTACAACTCCAATACCTAATGACGCAAACTCTTCATAACTTTTATAATTAATGCATAAATCTTTTGCCCAATTTAATGCTAATATCTCATCATATAAAACAGAATCAATCATCTTTAACTCATATACTGGGAAAATTCTTGAAACTATATTTTGAAGTTTTTCTCTGTCAAATGCATACTTTTCCTTTTTTGTTGCATATCGTATTCGCCTTGTTACTTTTTCTCTGAAATAATCCTCTATCGCCCTTTCCCAATCCTCATTTTGCGGAACCAATATTGAAAAATCCGAATGTAAATTTTCCAATTGATTTTTCAAAAGTTGATAATTAGTCTTTCCTGCAAAAAAGCAGAAACCGCCTATATTAATTTGTGCAGAAGATGCTGATACCAAACTGTCAGCATATGCAACTCCCATACAATCTTGTAAGCACGACCAAATCATCGTTTCATCCCAACCATCAAATAAATGTGTTATTATTTTTTTATTTTGAACTTCATATACTGCCATATTTATCCCTCTCTTGAATATTTCCATGCCTTAAAGAATGCCATTGCCGTACTTCCTATTAAAGCAATTAATGCTATTCCCAAAATAAAGATATTCACATTTTGTAAAATTCTTGTCATCACTTCCGCTTCATTTCCGTTAAACAACTCACTTATTTTTTCAATAAACACAATATCTAACAAACTATCATTACTAAAAAATATACACATTGGAATTGCAATCAATATATTGGCTATACTCCTCATAATTGCAAGTCGCTTAGTGTAACACCCTTCTATTATAGTGACTATTTCCCGAATCATTTCAAAAACAACCCACAAAACAATCAGATACCACATTGATTTAACAACATCTGTATTAAAAGCAGAAATCCATCCTGTTCCCTCCGACCATGCTCCTATTATTTGCGGACACAAGAGAAGCAACGCACCAACTATTACGGAACACACCATATCAAAAATCGACTCATGCATCTTGATACGAGATTCATTTTTCGGAACCTGTGGCAATAAAGAGAGAAAATCTTCTTCGCCAAAATCCACATTTTTCCGTTCCAATATTATGAAAATAATTGTAATCACAGCAAAAGCTTGTATTGCACTGGCAAGTGAACCTCCAACCGACTGCCCAATGATTTTTGGAATGAATACAATCAACTTTTGCATTTCCCAATCTATAAAATTACTTACAAGTGTTGTAAAGAACACCACAATCATGACAATTGGAAGCACAAGCTTTAAGATTTTCTTATATACTAAATAGTACATTCCGCTGATAAGAGATTGTTTTTCATCACCACTGTATTTTGCCGCCATTTCTTCAGGTGAACCAAGCTCCATTAAAACTATTTTAATATCCTTATCTGTCGGACTGCTTTCACCACAACGGGCTTCAAGTAATTCTGCAATCAATCCATCCAATTCCTTTTCTATATCGTCACGGTTTTTCTTTGGCAGATGACGTGTAACAGCGTAAATATAACGCCCTATAAGATCATTTTTCATATGTCAGATACCTCCAATATTTCATTCATGCTTTTAATTGTACTTTGCCAGTGTTTTTTTAATTCCCCCAAAACTTCTTTGCCAAACTCGGTGAGTTCATAGTACTTTCTTGGTTTTGCACCTTCCGTGTTCCAAATACTTGCCAATAATTCTTGGCCTTCCAACCGTCTTAATAACGGATACAATGTATTTGCTTCAATGGAAACTCCTGTTTGGGATAATTTTTCTATCAGGCTATAACCATATGTCGGCTCTTTAAGATTTGCAAGAACACATAGTATAAGCATTCCCCGCCTCAATTCTTGTGAAAAATTGGCTATCAGTTCTTTTTTATCCACCTGTACACCCTCTCTTCATACTTATTGTATATTTCCATAATATAGTGTATGACACAACAAGTCAATATACAAAATAATGTTTTATCAAAAAATGTTTTCAGGCATAAAAAAACAGGCAATTTTCATTACCTGTTTTTTATCTTTCTATTTCACTCATTCATCATGGCTTCTGCATATAATACATAATGCATTTCAGGTTCTTCACCACTTTCCACATTCCAGCAGTTCACCATTGTCATTTCAACAAATATACATCTTTTAATTGTATCTGCAGGCACCTGAATACTCTCTTCAAGTAACTTCACTACTGCCTCAACATGCTCTTTATAAAAATTATATGTAACATACCCATAATCATAAAACTCATTTAAAATGAATCTCGAAATATCAAAAATCGGATCACCCACCACCCCTTTAGGATCTATAATTTTATATTCATTATTATCACCAAGCAAAATATTATCGTGATGTAAATCGCCGTGTAACAACATTTTTCCCTGATATTCATCAGACAATTCCAAACAAACATCCTTTGCTTTAAGCATTAATTTATAAAGCTCTTTGTAATCTTCTCTCTTACTCATGTACTCGGTTATCCTGCTCACCCAATCACAATAGGTCGGATATATCCCACTTTCATGAGGTTCAATGTGCAGTTTATTAAATATTTTTGAAAAACTTGTTGTCCTCTTCTTCAAGTCCTGAGCTTCCCTCAATCTGGTACCTGGTTTTATATATTCTTCAAGAATGATACCGTTTTCGGCATCTGAATCAAATAATTTGCAATAATGTTTTCCGCCATATTCCTTCAATACACTAATCTCTGTAAAAACCTCTTTGCACGGATTCCCAATTTTAAGGACTGCTTCCCCAAACTGCTTTGAATTACAGATAAAAATACAATTCACCGAATAGTAATTGACAAACTCTATTATATCCAGCTCCCATTTTTCAGTATAGATTCTAAGAGACTTTAATAATTCTTCATAAAACGACTCACCATAATGCTCTATTATCTTATTTTTCTCTTCCTGTGTGAAATTGTAAATCATAATCTATCTCCAATATTATTTATACTGTGATGGTGAAACCGCATATTTTTCCTTAAACAGCTTTCCAAAATAACTTGAGCTTGAAAAACCACATTCCGTGGCAATTTGTGCAACCGATTTATCTGTCTCCCTCAGCATATTTGCCGCATGAGACAGCCTATATTCTGTAAGATATTCAATCGGACTTTTATTTGTAAAATGCTGAAAGCTCCGAAAACATTCACTTCTGCTGATACCTGTATATCGTGCAATATCCTTGATACAAATATTTTCAGCGTAGTGTTCCTTAATATACGACAAAATGTCCTTTGCCTTTGCCTCTCGTTTATGATTGGTGTGAAATTGAATAATTTCTCTATTATGTTCTTTTATATAGCGGAGTGTAAAACTCCATATCTTTCCTATAATCCCAATGCATCTTAACTCATAGTCATCAACAGTTTCATCTAAATCATATATTTCTTTGACCAATTCAACAACTTCAACGCCACTGCCCACGGATTTTTCAATGACAAACCCCATAATAGAGGATTGAAGGATTGGTTGAAAAAATTTCCGAAATATAGTGCCGTCATTACCTCCTGCAAATAGGGACGGCAGGAAACTCACAGTAAACATTACTGCAGTGTCGCATTTTTCTGCCTGCGTTGCCGCATGCAGGACATTTGAGTTGATAAAAATCAATTCTCCCTGCTTCAAACGAATATATTGTCCATCTATATAGTAATCCAATTCACCGGATAATAACATGCCATACTCAAATTCGTGATGCCAGTGACAGTCTATTGCATGGTCGGCAAATGTGTGGAAATCACCTGTCCATATAAACAGCGGGACAGATGGGTCAGAATATTCAAAAAGCTCTCTCCTTGTATTGTCAAATGAAAATTGATTGGATTCCATAAGTACTCCTTTGGGACGATTTTGATATAAAATGCGACTATATTTATATACAAACACCGCGAATGGGATTATTATATCATTTGCATGTCCAACCGTCAAAGAAAGGTGTTTTTTATCATGGAAAAGAAAAACTACAAAAGTACACTGTATGCATGTTATTTGGGATATATAACCCAAGCACTAATTGTCAATTTGCCTCCAATTCTATTTGTTGTTTTCAAAGATAAATTTGGTCTTTCATATTCCAAGCTTGGTTTCTTGGTAGTGGTAATCTTTGTCACACAGCTTGTTGTTGATGCACTTGCCATCATGTTTGTCGATAAAATCGGGCAAAGAATCTCTGCAGTTATAGCACATATTTTTGCGGCTGTCGGCATGATAGCATTGGCATTTTTGCCGCGTTTCATGGCAGAATCATATATTGGACTTGTTATAGCAAGTATGCTGTTTGCCATTGGCGGAGGATTGATTGAAGTTCTTGTCAGTCCCATTGTAGAAAGTCTGCCAGGTGACGCTAAAGCCTCTGCTATGAGTTTATTGCATTCATTTTACAGTTGGGGTCAAGTTTTGGTTATTGTTATCTCTACAGTTGCACTGCTTTTGCTCGGTCAGGATTTATGGTTTTTACTTCCTCTTGCCTGGTCAATCCTTCCTATTATTACCCTCTTTCTCTTTGCAAAAGTGCCACTTATGCCACCTCAGGAAGAGAGCAAACGAACACCCTTGAAAACATTGATAACTTCCAAAATATTCCTTGTTGCACTTTTATTAATGGTATGCTCGGGCGCCGCTGAGCAGGCTATGGGTCAATGGTCTTCGCTTTTTTCTGAAAAGGCTCTTGGTATTTCAAAAACGCTTGGTGACCTTCTTGGTCCTTGCCTGTTTGCTGTTATGATGGGTATTGTTCGTACTCTTTATGGTATAAAAGGTCAAAAAATCAACATTCATAAGACATTGGTTTTTTGCTCAATTGCATGTATGCTTTCATTTGTAATCACAGCTTTGGTTCCAATTCCGGCTATTGCTCTGATTGGATGCTCACTCTGCGGATTGAGTGTTAGTCTGATGTGGCCTGGAATGTTAAGTCTTACAGCCGAAGGATATCCCTCAGGCGGTACCGCTATGTTTGCGATTATGGCACTCAGCGGAGATTTGGGTTGTTCTGTAGGTCCATGGCTTACTGGTGTTGTAGCAGATACAAGCAACCTTAATATTGGACTTTTAACAGGAATAATATTCCCTGCTGTTATGTTTGTGGGGTTGATGATTTTAAAACCTATGCTCTCTCCAAAATCTGAGATGGTTCAAAATCAACTGTAATTTAATTGAAACCTTCAAGCATATACATGCTTTGTAATTTATTTTCTGATGAATAACTTCTATCAAACTCATGCCTTAACAGACTTCTAATATTAGCATCATAATATTTTTCATTTATTTTTATATGGCTTCGCAGAACACCTTCTTGAACAAATTTCAAACAATTAAATAAATTTGTATAATGTTGATTACCATTAATATGTAATGCATTTATTTTATTTAAATTCATCTGAGTAAAACATTTTATAATTATTTGTATTAATGAATAAACAAGTTCATTAGTATATTTTTTATCAATGACAAATCCGTCAATAAAAGCATTTTTATTTTCATCACTTATATTATACAAACAAACCATACCAATATTAGAACAAGTTTTTTCATTCTTTATTATGTACAATAAATTTGATTTGCTTTTAACAATAGAAGGTAATGTGGTTCTGTAATCATTCCCAAGTTTTAAGATTGTATCCTCAATCTCATCATTATTGCTCGTTTGTATTAATTTAATATTTTTATATGCAGTAATTGTTATCGCCCCTTTCAAGTATCATTAAAAACAGATTTGTTTTTTTCATAAAATTTATATAGTACTTGTTTTTCTTCTTCATAAAATTTATATAGTACTTGTTTTTCTTCATACTCAAGAAAATCTACACATGAAATAATATTATTAAAAGTATTTGTAACATCACTATTTCCAAGGCGGTAATTATATTTAATTACCAAATTCATAAATATTTCAGCTTTTTCAACTATTCTATTGTAATCATTTAATATATTATTATCACATTTTATATTTGTATGTTTTCCTAGGTATATCATTTTTTGTAACATATTTTTCTTATGTTCATATAAGCAATAAGCGTCTGCATGATTAATGTAATATTTTCTATCTAATATAATGTTATAAAATTTCTTGATTCCTGTATAAATATCCATTCCCCATAAAATTGTTTCTGTATTAAATAATCCTAAATGAGGTCTTTCGCGGCTTACAGTATTTACTGCCTCCATATAATCTAGCATATGCCATTTAAATTTCTCTATATTTATATAATCAAATTTTAATTCTTTAATTTTGTATAATACTAATAAATTGCTTTCACAATTTATTCTATGTACATCATCATTTTCATTCATTCCATCAAAATCATTTGATTTCACTTCATATCCTGCACAATATTTCGAATTATATGCATTTAGAAATTCTTTATATAATATTTTAAATTTAGCAGGTTTCCCATTGTGATAAGCATATGCATCAAATTTTTGTTTATCATCATCATATCCAAATAATAATATACTATGTAGTCTTGAATATTTAATGTTTAAAATTGGTATACATGAATCATCACATAAAACAATTATATAATATTCATTTTTTATGAAGTTTTTAATAACATCAATAATATCCTCACCTAAGTCAAGATGTGTTCTTAATATTGTTGTTTCTAGTGGCTCATATTCTTCTGCTGAACCATAATTATAATATTTGATAAAAATACTATTTGAATGTAACTGAATAAATTCACTAACCAGCCAGTTTTCGATATTTGGAATAGTCATCATAATTGGCATTGCCAGTGCTACATCAGGATAACTTATCAGTGAAGTTTTTTCTATTAATGGTAACTCAATTTTCATATTTTTTCCTTTCTTTAAAATGAAAGTTATATAATTTGCATTAAAATTTGATATGAAATATAGTTACATATTCTAGATTATTTATTCATATTTTATCGAATTCCATCGAATAAGTCAATAGTCAAATTGAAAATTTTGAAATATCAAAATAAATGTTGTTGATAGAAAAATTCTCTAAAATGACTTTATAGCTCTCGTCGCCCAAAAAGCTGGAATGCCATCCGAAATCGCATCTGGGTCATTGCTGAAATCCTCATATGCACCTGTAATGACAAATCCTGCTTTCAATTGCCCTCCGATTTGTTCATCAAAAGTATGACTAAATTGTACTGAGCTGTCTTCATTAAGTGAGTGCTTCATTTGTTCTGGATTCTTCAACGGATTATATGGTAATTTATTTGTAATTGTGAGCGGGCGCACAGTAAAATCCTCAATAATAAAATTAAATCCATTATCCATTCCCGCAAGCAGAATCCCTCCCGCCTTCAAAACTCGGTAGCACTCATTCCATACATGATATACATCTTCAATATAACAATTTGATACTGGGTGAAAAATAATATCAAAGCTGTTATCATCAAACGGCAGTGTTTTTGTCATATCTGCCTTAATTATATTGATTTTATAATTTTCACGTTTTGAAACCATTTGTTCACTTTCAAGCTGTCTATCTGAAAAATCCAAAACTGTGCATTCCGCACCAAGTGCTGAAAAAATGGGCATTTGCTGACCGCCTCCACTTGCAAGCCCAAGTAAACGAACCCCATCAAGCCGCTCATTTTTCAAAAACGGAAAAAACCATTCATGAGGAACATCTCTTAAAGGTGTAAGTAATACATCCCATTTCCCATTCTTTGCATTTTTAAAAGTTTCATGTGTTATTGGTATGCCCCATTCCCAGCCTTCTTCTATCCATTTATCAATTGCTTTTGCGTTAATTTCTGTATAATCCATTTTCTAAATATTTCCTTCCAATTTCATGCATTTATCATCTATTCAACTCTCAACATCCGCAGAGAATTCATTATTGCCAAGATTGACACTCCCACATCTGCAAATATCGCAAGCCATATATTTCCGCCGCCCAACGCACTTATTGATAATATCGCAAATTTCACACCTAATGCAAATACTATATTTTGTATGACAATACGTCTAGTCTTTTTCGCCGCCTTAAACATAAACGGAAGCTTATAAACATCATCATTTGCAAGTACTATATCGGAAATTTCAACTGCATACTCACTTCCTTTTTCACCCATTGCAACACCTATGTCAGCACGCATAATTGAAGGCGCATCATTTATTCCGTCACCAATAAACATAGTTTTTGAATTTTCCATATACTTCTCAAGATATCCAACCTTATCCGCTGGCAACAAAGATGCTTTGAATTCCGATACTGCAAGCTCTTTTGCCGCCTTTTCCGCAGCCTTATAACCATCTCCTGTAAGCATAACAGTTTTTATTCCACTTGAATTTAAGAATGCAATTGTTTCTTTTGCTGAATCCTTTATATTATCTCCAAGCAAAACATATCCTAAGTATTTTTCATATGCTTTGACATGTACAACCGAACCAGCTATATCGGATAGAAAACTGGTTTCCACACTATTTTCAAACATAAATTTCTCATTTCCTGCATAAATTTTCCCTTTTTCCCATATAGCACAGATTCCCTTACCCGCAAAATCATTAAATTCTGCAACCTCTGCATTTAATGGCTCCACAAATCTTTTATCTTCCGAAAATGTCCTGATTATGGCTTGTGCTAAAGGATGATTGGAAGTTTTTTCTGCGATAATTAATGCCTCTATAAGTTCTTCTTCAGCAATTCCTTCAGCCGTTTTAATTTCAAAAATCTTAAATTCACCTTCTGTTAATGTTCCAGTTTTATCGAAAACAACAGTTTTTATGCTGTTTAGAAGTTCAATATAATTGCTCCCTTTTACCAATACACCATTGGCTGAAAAATTTCCTACAGCACCAAAATATGTTAGCGGTACGGATATTACCAATGCACATGGACAGGATACAACGAGAAACATCAGTGCCCTTTTCAAATAGTCCGAGAAGTTCTCTGAAAAGCCGATAAATACTGAAGGTACAAGGGCTATTAGGACAGCCAAAATTACGACTATTGGAGTGTAGTATTTAGAAAATTTGGTAATAAACTGTTCCGATTTACTCTTTTTATCCTGTGCATTCTTTGTAAGTTCTATAATTCTAGCAACAGTTGACTCCTCATATAAAACAGTAGTTTTCACAACAAGTGCTCCTGTAATATTTACAGAACCAGAATATATATTATTGCCAGACTCAACCTCAACAGGAAGTGATTCACCAGTTATTGCCTTTGTATCAAGGGTTGAAATTCCGGTCATAATCACTCCATCAATCGGAACCTTTTCTCCCGGTTTAACCAAAATAACCGATCCTATCGGAACTTCCGCAGGGTCAACCTCAACATATCCCTCTTCAGTTTGAAGGTTTGTATATTCCGGTTTAATTGACAAAAGTGCCTCTATTGACCTTTGTGATTTTCCAATCGCCATCTCCTCAAACATATTTCCAATAGTATACAACAATATAACCGCTATACCTTCAGCAAATTCACCTATTGCCATTGCTCCTATAGAAGCGATGGTCATGAGAAAATTCTCATCAAATATCTCTCCCTTTGCAATATTTAAAATTGCACTGAAAACAACTTTATAAGCTATAACAATGTACGCAAGCAAAAATAACGACAAAGAAACATAAATATATTTTTCAAACACCATTCCTGCAACTGTAAGAATAACTGCCAATACCATTTTAATTAAAACTATTTTATTTTCGGTCTTATGTAAATTTTCATTTTTTCCATCATGTGTATGTTCGTGTTCACAACTGCATCCCATAATTATATCCTCCTATTCTTTTATGTGATCAAGTCCATATTCAATTAAAACTCGTATGTGCTCATCTGAGAGAAAATAATATGCAAACTTACCTACTCTCCGATATTTAACAAGATTGTAGCTTCTTAAAACTCTCAGTTGATGTGAAATTGAAGATTGCGTCATCTCCGTTATCTCTGATATATCAAATACACATAATTCTTTTGTATGCAGTAATGCTGACAGAATTTTTACTCTTGTAGCATCACCAAGAACTCTGTAAAAATCCGCCAGCATATTTACCTCATCATTTAGAGGAAGTTTTTCCTGTATTTCCTTTATAAGAAGTTCGTTTTCACCCATTTTCGTTGCCTCCCATAATAAATAGTATATTCTTCATATTTTTAAGTGTTCATATCATCATATGAGCATTTGTTCATGCGTTTATTATATACTACACAATTCTTTTAGGCAAGCAATTTTTCAAAATTACATTTTATAAGGCTACACTGACACTCAAATACATGGTTATACACACCAAAGACATTTGAGCCACTGCCAAAGCTACTACAAATATGAACCCAGCTATATTCCCTTTTTTCTTCACATGCTTACTGTAGCTAAGCAGTTTTAAAAAACTATAAATTGCAACCAAACATATTAATATAAACGAAATATCCATTTTTCATACCCCTATTCAAACAAAATCATATTGGAACGTTTTGCTTTTACTTCTACAACAACATTGAAACTGCTGTCACAATATTTTTCTCTCCATGCATATTCATCCCATTTATCAATTGTGAGAAAGTTTTTTCTTGCATACTTTCCAAATGAAATTAAATCAGAATTATATTCTCTTGCAAGCTTATAATAAAAATCTTCAAAATCTTTTAACAGTGATTCTTCCATTAATTTTTCAACCTGCTCATAATTGACACTTTTAACAGTATCTTCATTTTGAATAGAATATATCGAAGCATGAAAGAGTAATTTTACATTTATTTTTGGTACGGCTCCGGAAACATCAACTTCTATTGAAGGTGATTTTAGCTGTTCCATATTTGCTGCAATATATTTATCAGGGTCATTAGGGTCCTCTATAAATGTATCCTTTAGCTTCCTTGTTCCAATTGAAGCCATATACATCCAACTCTCTCTTGCGTTTAGAAAACCTGACAGTTTCTTGCCAGAAAATACAGCTATTCCCAAGAAAACTGTTTCTGGTCCTCCTTTTTTCGGCACTTTTTCTGGTGAAAATTGCTCATTTAGTACTTCTTCTGGAGAAATTTCACCTTCCTCCAAATTATCTTCCGATTCAACTAGCGAACACAAAATTGTTCCAGGATCTCCAAGTTGTGAATCGACAAGCCTTGAAACATGATATAAATCAGTATTTATTGTATACACACTGCTGCTCATATTTACCATACGCTCTATATACTGTGTGGGATTGGTTTCAAATACAGGAATTATTTTTTCTATAAATTCGTCTGCTTTTCCATCACACACAGCAACATATATTCCGGGACTGAATCCTGAACCTACAAAAATTTCATTCCAGAAACGCTCAAAGGATTTTTCAACAAAATCCTTTCCTAAAATTAATATTATTGCATGTGAAATGGTAACCTTTTTACTCAATAAATCATTTGCAAGTTCAATTGCAAGACTTATTGTTGTTGCTTCCAATGTTACATTTTTCAATGCAGGCGAACCTTCTTCCGCCTCATTTCCTCCGCTCTCCACACCTTCACCTGAAATGTTATTAGGAAGAGCAAACTGCAACGTAACTCTTACTGTATTACCTTCACCTTCGTCCAATCCAACTGCAACTGTATAAGCATATTCATCAATTTCAACCGATTCATAACAAGAGGTTAATCCCATCATTATTGTTAAACATAATATAAATGCAATTAGCCTTTTTATCATTTCAAGCCACCTTTTTCTTCTTAATTTTCCTGCTTATATTCGCACTTATCAAAATAATATATGGCAATCCAAATACTACTGGCGCACTATATCTTTCAAGCAATTCTTCAAGATGGTTAACTTCCACAAACCTAAAGGGCAAAATTGCGAGAAAGAATATTATACAGGCAACCGGAAGTATAAAAGGTTTATGGTCGGGAAAACCAAAGGTTTTCTTTAAAATATTCACTGTAAACACCATCACCAGACTTAATACAAGCATAAATGCTAACGTCCAGAATACCAAAAATATTGCTTCCAGCTTTTGAAGCTTTTCCCCTACACTTACAATTCCTCCTATTAAATAAATAGGCATGAGCAAATTTTTAGAACTAGAGTAGGGAAAAAGCGTCAATAACAGAGCAGTTGTCGCTGTGAAAAATACCCCTCCTATCAATATTAATTTAGTTCCGGTTTTCTTTAGTGAAGCGGTATTCTTCACATAAGGAGTCAAAAAGAGAAAAAATATCATACTGGAAAATAGATAGACAAACGGTATGCTATCCACAAAAATACTCTTTACCCCATTACCCAAAATTGGATAAAGATATACAAATCCATCAGTTTTTATATTAATTACAATAATCACTATAAGCATTAGTACTATTATTGGTACAATGATTTTTGAAGAATTTATTATAACATTAATTCCTGCATATGTTGCTATCACAGCTGCCAAAAGAAAGAATATCATTACAAAACTAATAGGTGTTTCCTTAAAGGATACAAATTTTATTCTGTCTCCAACCTGTCTTATCAACATTGAGCCTCTTATAATAAAATAGATACATACAAGAACCCCATAGAACTGTGCTATTCCTTTTCCCAAATGTTTTTTACTGATATCAATTATATCCATTCTTTCAAAATTCTTCATAAGAGCTATAAATCCATAAAAAACCAACAGGGCTATTATTGTTATAAATATCATCATAATCCATGAAGCTGTGCCTGCAACTCCAGTTGTATTCTGTGTGTAAGCTATGACAATTTTAACAATTATTACACTTAACAATGCCCATATTATTTCTGATGAACCTAAATGTATCTTTTGTTTACTTTCCATTGTTGCTCTTCCTCCATAACCTGCTGTACTTAGGCTGTCTTATCATATCTTGTGAATTAAGATAGTCATGCCTGTGTTCCTGCTGCCAAATTGGTAATCTATAAAAAATACCTGTGTTTTTGCTCGCTGATGAAGATGTCAATAATGGTATTCCAAAAGATTTTGTGGAAATCATCAAAGTTATTACAACAAACAGCATTGTCGTAATTCCAAGCATTCCTGCCATTGCCGCCGCAAATATGAAAACATACTTCATAACCCTCATAGAAAAAGAAAATGCATAGTTTGGAATTACAAAAGTTCCAAGTCCGCAAATTGCAATTATAATTATCATAATCGGACTTACAATTTTTGCCACCACTGCCGCTTGTCCAAGTGCCAGAGCACCTACAATACCAAAGGTTGCACCTATCGGTTTAGGCGTTCTTATTGATGCTTCACTCAAAATATCAAAGACAAGTTCCATCATCATCAACTCTACAAGAGTGGAAAATGGTACTTGTTCACGAGAAGCTTCTATTGCATAGAGAAGTGTTGTAGGTATCATCTCCTGATGAAAATTTAAAATGGCTATATATATCCCCGGCAGTGTCAGTGCTAAAAAGACACATATAAGCCTAAGCACTTTCATAAGTTCTACATACGGAAATCTGAGATATTGGTCTTCCGAGGTTTCAAGAAATTCAGAAGCTTCAACCGGAACTATAATTGCGTTTGGAGTTCCATTTACAAGTATTACAACCCTTCCCTCTACAAGTTTTGCCGCCGCTATATCCGGTCTTTCCGTCTTCATAACCTGCGGAAACGGATTGAATGTAGAATCTTCTATAAATTGTTCTAGTTCTCCCGCGTCATTGAGCATATCCGTATCTATATTTTTTACTCTTCGTCTTACCTCTTTAACAAGCTCTTTATTTGCAATATTTTTTATATAGAGAAAGGAACAGGAAGTATTACTTCTCCTTCCCACTGTAAATCCTTCTATAACTAAATCATCATCCCGTATCCTCTGTCTTATCAGTGCTGTATTATTTCTAAGCAGTTCATTAAAACTCTCCTGTGGTCCCATTACACTCGGTTCTGCAGTAGGTTTTTCAATGCCTCTGTGCCCATACATTCTTATATCGGCACAGAGTACCTTTTTATCACCCTCAATAAAGAATGCAACCCCTCCGAAATTGACAATTTCAACAACTTCCGAAAGCGTTTCAGCTATATTTGCCTGTGCCTGCACCAAATATTTTTCACTAATATTTTTCACAGACAAATCACGTTCACTGCTCTCAATGGCAAAAATGGGTTTTATTATATGTTCATTTAGAGTACTTACATTGCACATACCATCTATATATACAATGAATGCATCCTTCTTTTTATCCTGTCCCACCTTAAATTCTTTGATTACAATATCACTATTTTGGGGATATGAATAAACATATTTTATAGCTTCAAGATTATCCTTTAGTCTGACACTCAAATAAAAAGAATCTGCCGCATTGTCCTCTGCTTCTATCTTCCCCTCTGCAATCTCTTTTTCATGTTTATTTTCATGTAAAATAAACCGGTCAATGCTTTCGGGCTTGTATTTGAAAAAATTCTTTATCTGATTCTTCATTTCCATTCCTTTCATCGCATATGAATCGGACTTTACAAATATTATTGTTGAAAAACAAGTAAAATATACCTTATAATGGATTTAATATTTTTGGGAGGTACAAACATGAGCATAAAAATCGAAAGAGTTCCTTTTGAGGGCTGGAAAAGCTGTCTTAAAATTTCAAATAATATAATGGAACTTATTGTAGGCACTGAAATGGGTATAAGAATTCTCGCTGTAAATCTAGTTGGAAAGGAAAATATACTCTATCTTGTTCCAGCAGACAAGGGTCTTTCAGGCGGGGGAAAACACAGATTTTACGGCGGTCACCGTATCTGGCACACTCCAGAGGATTTTGGAAGAACATATTCACAGGATAATGACCCTGTTGCAGTTAAAGAAATTGAAAACGGTTTCATTCTTACACAAAATATCGAACCAGAAACCTTTATGCAAAAGGAAATAGAAATAACAATGTGCCCTGATAGCTCCGCTGTTACTGTTAAACACAGAATTTATAATAAGGGTGTATGGCCTGTGGAGACTTCCGTATGGTGCATTACACAACTTGAAAAAGATGGTATTCAAGTAATGCCTATTCAGAAAAACGATTTCCGTCTTACGCACACTTGGAATATGTCCTTTTGGTCATATACCAACATGAGTGACCACAGAATGACTTTTGGAAAGGAGTATTTTTATCTTAAGCAGGACCCTTCATATGATGAAACTCCACTCAAAATCGGATATAAGAGTACAGACTCATGGGCAGCATACTCAACTAAAGGACAGCTTCTCATAAAAACATATGATTGTGAGGAAGACAAGCTCTATCCTGACAATAATTGTGCATTTGAATCTTATGTAAATGAACACTTTATAGAAATGGAAACTTTGAGCCCTCTAACAGTAATAGAGGCTGGTTCCTTTGCAGAGCAAACTGAAAAATGGTACCTACTAGATGATATTGAAATCAAAGCTGATGACAATTACATAAACAGTACCATTAAACCAATCATTGATAAATTGAGATAAATTAGGGTTAAACTTAATTTTTCTCTCTTAGCAAATCCAATATTTTATTCATATAATCAGGTGTTTCACATTTAAACACCTGATTTTTGTCTGTTCTGGGATGTTTTAATTCAAGCTGTTGTGCATGCAGTACCTGTCCATTCGTCTCACACAGAGGAAATTTGCGTCCATATAGGTCATCACCGCACACAGGATGACCTATATATGCCATATGTACTCTTATTTGATGTGTTCTGCCCGTTTCAAGACTTAATTTAATCAACGTATATTTTGAAAAACGTTCCAGCACCTTGAAGTGTGTCACAGCTTCCCTGCCATTTTTCAAATTTACAGCCATCTTCTTTCTATCCTGCGGGTGCCGTCCTATCGGGGCATTTACTGTTCCCCTCTCCTCATTGATAACCTTTTCAACAAGCGCAACATATGTACGTTTCATTGAATGTTCTTTAAGCTGTTCTGCAAGATCTAAATGAGCATTGTTATTCTTTGCAACACACAAAAGTCCGGTGGTGTCCTTATCAATTCTATGAACTATACCTGGTCTTATAATCCCATTTATATCGGAAAGACTATCTCTGCAATGAAACATAACCGCATTTACAAGTGTTCCATCCGGATTTCCTGGTGCAGGATGAACCACCATATCTTTAGTTTTATTTACAATTAAAATATCTTCATCTTCATATACAATGTCAAGCGGAATGTCCTGTGGTACTACCTGCAATTCCTCTGGAAGAGGGATATCCACTTTGACCTCATCCCCTTCCGAAAGCTTAATTCCAGCCTTAACTATAGAATTATTCACCAAAACATTACCCTTTTCAATGAGTTTTTGAACATATGAACGTGTGCAATCACTTAGCTTTTCTGTAAGCCATAAATCAAGGCGCTTTGATTCTCCGCTATATATATATATCATTTCCTGTGTCATTTCTCTTCTTTTTTCTCTTTCTCTATTCTCTCTTTTTCCTTTTCTTCCAACCACATTACCCATTTTTCAGGTAAAATAACTCCCATATTGTCATCTTGATATAAAAATAATATATATACTGAAAGATATATTGTTCCACAAACCAAAATTGAATCTGCAACATTAAACACTGGAAAATCATATCCAAATATATATGCGTCTATAAAATCCACCACACCTTCTGGTCTGAAAATTCTGTCATAAAGATTTCCCAGTCCGCCTCCAATAATCATTGCAATTGGCACAGTAAGTGACATTCTATTTGATTTCAGCATAATAACT
>JGI994J12354_10001007_pt1 | contig 28621 bp, 29 predicted proteins | sample IntmicLarv3ML3BL_FD_12354 | JGI IMG/M metagenome (IMG submission 12354) | reverse complement strand
CCGCGAATGATGATATATATTTTTTAAGGCGAACTGTTGTGGGGACCGCTGACGTGCTGTTTATGTGAAGAATGAACATATTACAGCACCAGTGGGGAAAGTGAGCAAAGAAAAATATATATCATCATGGGAGGCAAAATATTCATTTCAGGACACCCTCTTCGTTTTTAATTTTCTCTTTTATATACTTCAATCCCATTTCTTTTATGTTTTGAATTATCATATAATTTTTGTATTTTTTCTGTTATTTCATCATTAGATGCTTTTTTATTTAAAATATAATTAGAAATTTCTTTATAACTAACTCCCATTTTTTGTTCATCTGTTAACTCACTTAATCCATCTGCTGGTGGCTTACTTAATATTTTTTCTGGTACTCCTAATTCTTTGCCTATTTCTAATACTTCTTCCATTAAAAAATTTGCTAAAGGATTAAAATCTGAGACAGCATCTCCCCATTTTGTTGTATACCCTACTGTTATTTCTGACAAATTGCTTGTCCCAATTACCAAATAGCCTAATGTTTGTGCAATTGCATAAAGTGTGGTCATCCTCAGTCTTGGTTTAACATTTATTGCTGCTTCTTTAGATAAAATAAAGTTCATATAATTTTCCATTTGATTGTAACTTTCAGTTAAATCTATTGTCATAGACTTAATCTTAAATGTTTCTGTAACTAATTTAGCATCATCTAAATCTTTTAAATTTGAATGACATGGCATAATTATTCCTGTTACATTTTCAGAACCAAGGGCCTTTGTTGCTAATGCTATTACAACTGCTGAATCTTTCCCTCCACTATTTCCAACAACTACACCTCTTGCTCCTGAATTATGAACATAGTTTTTTATCCAATTAATAACATTTGGTACCTCATTTTTTGTATCCATATAATCCCTCACTCTTTATATAATTATATACTCTTTCTGACATAAAACTTGTAACATCTTCGCCTTTATTTATCTTTTCCCTTATGATGGTTGAACTTATATTTAATCTTTCATGCTTTTTTAATTTTATAAATGATTTTTCATGCTTTTTTAAAAATTCACTGTTTTGTATTATTTCATCAATATTATCATCTTCTCTTTCTAGAACTATTACTTTAAAATGTTCAAGCAATTCATCTCCTCTTGCCCACCAATATAGTTCTTTTAAATTATCTGACCCTATTATAAAACATACATCATATTCAGGATGCTGTTTGCTCAATGTCTCTAGTGTTTCTATTGTAGGAATTGCTTTTCCATTGCCTATTTCTATTTTAGATACTTCTAGCTTTGTTTCATTTTCACATATTAAATTTAACATATTATATCTATCTTCATTTGATGCTAAATCTCTTTTGCTATACTCACTATTTACTGGAACAAATATGATTTTTTCTATTTCACTAAATTCACCTAAAATTTCTTTAGCAAATATAAAATGTGAATTTAATGGAGGGTTAAACGACCCTCCATACATTGCAATCGTTTTCATTAATATTGTCTCCCAAATACAACCATTTTGTCTGCTTCTTTTCCACAGCATACACATTTATCACTTATTTTTTCTTGCTCAAATGGCATACATCTAGAACGTGCTCCTGTCTCTTCTTTTATCTTATCTTCACAAGCAACATCTCCACACCACATTGCTTTTATATAACCTTGATTTTCTTCTAATTTTTTAATAAATTCTTCCATATTTAATGCTTGAGTAGTTTTTTCTTTTCTTCTTTTTTCACATTCATTAAACATATTTTTTTGTATATCTTCTAAAACTTGAATAAGCTTTTCTTCTATTTCATCTAATGAAACTATAATTTTTTCACTTGTATCACGTCTTACTAAAACTGCAGAATTTTTTTCTATATCTTTTGGTCCTAGCTCTATTCTTACTGGAACTCCTCTCATTTCCCAATCATTAAATTTATATCCTGTTGAGTAATTATCTCTTAAATCTATTTCAACTCTACATTTTTTATTTAGTTTATTTAATAACACTTTAGCTGAATCTATTACTCCCTCTTTTTTAGTTGCTATTGGTACAATTATTGCTTGTATTGGTGCTACTCTTGGAGGAAGTTTTAGCCCTCTGTTATCACCATGTGCCATTATTATTGCTCCAATTAGTCTTGTTGATACTCCCCATGATGTTTGGTAAGCATATTCATAATTCCCTTCTTTTGTTTGGAACTTAACATCAAATGCTTTTGTAAATTTCTGCCCAAAATAATGACTTGTTCCTGCTTGAAGTGCCCTTCCATCATGCATTAAACTTTCTACTGAATAAGTTCTTTCTGCTCCTGCAAACTTTTCACTTTCTGTTTTTTGTCCTTTTAACACAGGAATTGCAAGTAATTCTTCTATTGTTTCTGTATAGGCATCTAACATTCTTAATGTTAGCTTTTCTGCTTCTTCAGCAGTCTCATGAATTGTATGTCCTTCTTGCCATAAAAATTCACGTGAACGTAAAAATGGTCTTGTTTCTTTTTCCCACCTAACTACACTACACCATTGATTAGTACGTATTGGTAAATCTCTCCATGAATTAAGCCATTTTGCAAACATTGTAGATATAATAGTTTCTGATGTTGGTCTTATACATAATCTTTCTTCCAATTTTTCTTGACCACCATGAGTTACCCATGCCACTTCTGGTGCAAATCCTTCTACATGCTCTTTTTCTTTGTTTAATAAACTTTCTGGAATAAGAAGTGGGTAAGAAACATTTTTTACCCCTTCTGCTTTTATTTTTTCATCCATATATTTTTGTATGTTTTCCCATATTGCATATCCATATGGTTTAATTGTTAAAAAACCTTTTGTTAATGTATAATCAATTAAGTCTGCTTTCACTACAATGTCTGTATACCATTTAGCAAAATCTTCCTCTATATTTGTTATCTCTTTTACAAATTCATTATTACTCATTATTTTGTTCCTCCAATTCTTCTATAACTATTTGCTGATTTTCATCCATTTTATATCTGGGCAATTCTGGGAGATTTGTCAAGCTTTCTATTTCAAATAACCTTAGAAATTCATCTGTTGTTTTATACATAATTGGTCTTCCAGGTGCATCCATTCTACCTGCTTCTTCAATTATATTATATTCTAATAATTTATTTATACTTCCATCTGAACTTACACCACGAATAGCTTCTATTTCCGGTTTTGTTATGTTTTGGTTATATGCTATTATTGATAATGTTTCCATTGCAGGTCCACTAATAGTCGCTTTTGCTCTTTTATCAAATAGTGTTTGTATATATTCATGGTACTCTTTTTTAGTAGACATTTGGTATCCATCTTCTACTTTAATTATCTCTATTCCTCTGTTAATTGTATCTGCTTGCATACTTTCTACAATAGTTATTACATCTGTTTTATCCATTTCTAATATAAGTGCTATTTCTTCTACACTAACACTTCTACCTGCTGCAAATAACATTGATTCAATTATTTTTTTATTTGTTTCTATTTCCATAAAAATCCTACGCTTTCAATTACACTATTATCCCATTTTTTTTGATGTTTGTCTATATTTTATGCATATAAATGTAGGGTTTCCTTTAAATTTATTCCTGCATTAAATAAATCTTTTTTGGAAATTCCACTTTTTGTAATTTCTGTAACTGCAGTTTTTATTGTTGCGCCTTTGTTCTTCACTATGTAATCTATAATCATAGCTTCATTTGATAATACTTCTTGAACTTTTTCCTGCTTTTCTTTTTGTATTATTACTACATATTCTCCTAATTCTGCTTTTTCATCATTTTCAAATAATTTTAAAACTTCTGTTATCTCTCCTACTATCGTTCTTTCATGTAATTTAGTTAAATCAGAGCATACTGCTACTTTTGAATTTATAAATTCTTCACTTAATTCTTTTAATAATTTTATTATTCTTTTTGGAGATTCATATAATACAAAAAGTTCTTCTTCTGAATATTTTAAATATTCATATATCTTTTTTCTTGCACCTTGTTCTCTTGGTAAAAAACCATAAAAAGCAAATGTGTTTATTTGAAAACCAGATACTGAAAGTGCAGTTATAACAGCTGATGGACCACTTATACCTATAATTTCTATTCCCATGTCTCTTGCTTTTTTTACAACAATATACCCTGGGTCTGAAATACATGGTGTTCCAGCATCTGTTACTAATGCCACACCTATATCATTTTCAACCATTCTTTTTATTACCTCTTCTGATTTCTCCTGTTCATTATGTTCATGATATGAAAATAATTTTTTTTGAATATTATAATGAGAAAGTAGTTTCAATGTGTGTCTTGTATCTTCTGCAATTATAAAATCACAATTTGTTAATGTTTCTAATGCCCTTTTGGATATATCTTTCAGATTACCTATTGGTGTTGCTACAATATATAACTTTGACATAACTTGTCTCCTCTTTTCTTTTTAATATAAATAGTATATAATACCATTGAGGTGAAAGTAAACATGAAAAAAAATATACTAGTTATTATTTTAATTCTTATTGCAGTTTTTCTTATATGGATGAATAAGAGTATTGCTCCAACAAATGAAACCAAACTTAAAGTTGCAACTTTAAAAGGACCTGCTGGTATTGGTATGGTTAAATTAATGGAAGAAAATAAATATGAATTTACAATTGTTAATACTCCTGAAGAAATTGTTGCTAAAGTTACATCTGGAAGTGTAGATATTGCTACTGTACCAACCAATTTAGCTTCTACCTTACATAATAAAACAAATGGAGATATTCAAGTTTTTGGAACTACTACTTTAGGAGTTCTTTATATTTTAGATAGTACAGGTACTGTAAATTCTCTTTCTGACTTAAGTGGAAAAACACTTTATGCTACAGGACAAGCATCAGTTCCTGAATATGTTATTAATTATATTTTAAAGGAAAATAATATCTTAGATGTTACAATTGAATATCTAAAAGAACATTCTGATTTAGCAACTAAAGCTTTGGCAGGAGAAGCCCCTATAATAATGCTTCCAGAACCATTTGTTACAACAGTTTTAAATAAAAATGAAAACTTTAAAAGAGCAATTGATTTAACTTCTGAATGGAAAAACATAAACAATTCTGAACTTCCAATGGGTGTTATTATAGCAAAAAAAGGTGTTAATTTAGATACATTTATAAAAGATTATAAAAATTCTACAGAATTTACAAATACTAATATTGATGAGGTAGCTAGTTTAGCAGTCAAATATGAAATTATAGCAAATATCGATATTGCCAAAAAAGCTATTCCAAATTGTAATATTGCTTTTATTACTCAAAATAATATGAAAAATGATGTTTCTAAGTTTTTAGAAATACTTTATGATTTTGATGCTAAATCTATTGGAGGTAAATTACCTAGTGAAGAATTTTATTACTAAAAATAAAAAAATATTTGTTTTTATTTTTTGGATTTTGATATGGGAAGTTTTATATTTATTTATAAAAAAAACTATTATTGTGCCATCTCCTATTAGTGTTTTTACAAAACTAATAGAAATTTGTAAAGAAAAAGAGTTTTGGATTTCTATTTTCTATTCTTTTTCTAAAACTCTAATAGGTTTTTTTGGTGCATTAATTCTCGGAAGTTTTCTTGGATTTATAACTTACTTGTCTAAACCTATTAAAGAAATTTTATCACCAATTTTGCTGATTATAAAAACTGCACCTATTGTTTCATTTATTATGCTTACATTGTTTTTTATTAATTCTAACTATATTCCAATAGTTATTTCTATGCTTATGGTTTTACCTATTGTATGGGAAAATATATATAATGGAATTGATAATGTTGAAGAAAAATATTTACAAATGGCAAAATCTTACGAATACACAAAAAATGATATAATAAAAAACATCTATATTCCAAAAGTGTTACCTTATTTTATCTCAAGTGCTGCTATTGGAATTGGTTTTGCTTGGAAGTCCAGTATAACTGCAGAATTAGTTTCTAGTATAAAATATGGAATAGGTAATGAAATATATCTTGCAAAACTTTATTTAGAAACAGAATCAATTTTTGCTTGGACTTTTGTAATTATTATTTTAAGTTTAATTTTTCAAAAAATATTTAGGGAGATTTTAAATGGTTTCAATAAAAAATATTACTAAATCTTTTAATGGAAATATTATATTAGATAACTTCTCTTTGGAATTACCAGACAGAGGCAGTGTTTGTATTTTTGGTAATACTGGTTCTCGGAAAAACCACTTTACTAAATATATTAGCTAAAGTAATAAAACCTGATTCAGGTGTTATTACTGGTATTCAAGGTAGAAGAATTTCTTATGTTTTTCAAGATGATAGATTATTATCTTGGCTTAGTGTTAGAAAAAATTTAGAAATTTCTAATATTTTGAGTTTGGAAGAATTAGAATATTTATTAGAATATTTTGAAATAAAGACTTCCGAAAATAAGTTAATTAAAGAACTTTCTGGTGGTATGAAAAGAAAAGTTGATTTAATAAAAGCTATTCTTTTTGATGGAGATATTTTTATTTTAGATGAGCCTTTTAATGGAATTGATGACAAATCCAAAGAAAAAATAATCAATTTACTGTTAGAAAAAGCTAAAAGCAAATTAATTATTATTGTTACTCATGATTTAAATGATGCCAAAAAATTCGGCACTATATATGATATTACAGTTAAAAAGTAGACATTATGTACTTTGCAGCTTCTATTCCTGTTTTATTTGCGGCACTTACTGTGCCTTTAGTTCCTATTAAATCCCCACCTGCAAAAACATTTTTAATTGATGTATTATAATTTTCGTCTATTTTTATATAACCACTTTTGTCTAATTCCAACCCTGCTTTGCTTATAATATCTTTATCCAAATGTGCTCCAACAGCCATAATAATATAATCAAAATTAAGGTAAAATTCACTACCTGAAACATTTACTGGAACTAATCTGTCTTCATTCTCTGCTTTTACTAATTCTGTTTTGCATAAATTTGCTCTACCATTTCGTTCAATTTTTGTAAGATTTGTTTGAAACATTATTTCCACATTGTCTAATCTTGCATCTCTTATTTCATGTAAACTTGCTGGCATTTCTTCTTCACTTCTTCTATATATTATTGTTGATATTTTTGCTCCAAGCCTTTTAACTGTGCGTGAAACATCCATCGCAACATTTCCTCCACCTATTATTGCAACTTTTTTATCTTTGTAATCTGGATGTACTCCTGTTCTTAACAATTCATTTCCACCAAGTACAAACCCCAAGTCTATACCTTCTATTTTCATAAAGCTAGAAATATTAGCTCCTATTCCTAAAAATATTTTCTCATAACTTTGGTTAAATAAATCGTCAATTGTAAAATCTTTCATAAATTCTTGGTTTGTCTTAACTTCTATTCCTAAGTCTATTACTTCTTTTATAGATTTATCTATAATTTCTCTATCTAATCTAAAATCAGGAATACCATAGTTTAGTATTCCGCCTAATTTTTCTTCTCTTTCAAAAATAGTAATATTATAGCCATTTATAGCAAGTTCTTGTGCACATGCAAGCCCTGCAGGACCTCCACCTATAACTGCTATTTTTATATTGTTTTTCTCTTTACATACATATTTAGCCTCTGTTATATCGCTGGCAAATGCTTCTAACATACCAATTTTAACAGGTTCACCTTTTATGCCACGAACACAATGTCCTTCACATTGCCCACCATGAGGGCAAATTCTACCACAAATAGATGGCATAACTGCTGTTTTAGATAAAACTTCTCTTGCTTTTTCATATTCTTCATTCTTTATATGCGAAATAAATAAAGGTATGTCATTTGATAATGGACATGCTTTACTACATGGTTTATTTTTGCAATTTAAGCAACACTCTGCTTCTTTTTTTATCTCTTCTAAATCGTACTTCATATTCGATAAATATATACCATATGGCTTTCCTAGTCAAGATATTTGACCAGTTATACTATTAAATCTTAAACATATTTTTTAGTATTTTGTCAATTTGATGTTGTTTTATCAATATTTTAGATGTTGTTTTCACTCAATCTGACATTTCATTTTTGAACAAAAAGTGAAACGTCCCCACACATTGTTCAAAAGTGAAGGTCTAGACTATATAATTTTTCTGCTTCTTCTATTGGTGTATATCTATTTTTTAATATTCTTATAGTATTAAATATAATACCGTACCGCTTCTCTTCCTTCATCAAAATATTTTACAAATTCAAATTTAAATTCTTTAGTTTCATATGGCATTATTACTATTGGTGTAGAATCTTTATAACTAAAATTCCTTTTATCATTTTCCAAATCTAATACTATCTCATATTCATTTGTGAAATCTGCTAGTACTGTTACAAACTCTGAACGACTCATTATTTTTACTGTATAAATTTCTTTATCATATAAAACATTTTTATCTAAAATAGATATTTTCATGTATTCATCTTCATACACTTGGTCTACTGTGTCATTTGAAACAAATTCTCCAATTGCTAATTCTAAATTGTCTCCTACTTTTTTTATGACAAATTTTTCTTCATAATAATCTAGCTTCTCTTTTCCTGTCATTCCTGTTGCTAAAATATCATCCAGAATTCTTACTCTATAAATATATAGGTTTTTTTCATTAGAATAATTTTGTATGTTATATATTTTTTTTGTTGAAAAAATTCTATTTACATATTCACTAAATTTTTCAATAGTAGGATATAACTCATCTTTACAGCTGTAAGAAAGCATGTTATATGCGCTCTCATAGTCTTTATTATTACAATATGTTATATATTCATTTATTAGTTCTTCAATTGGGTCATATAATGCTTTTGGCACACTATCTCCACCCATAACTGGCACATTTGGTTTATATGTTGTTTTTATTTCTAATGGAAATTTATAGAAAATTAGAAAATAGTTAACAACAATAATCAATACCCATATAAATAGAGCTATACCTATTGTTTTTTTATGTTTTCTAAAAAAGCGCATAATTTTTAATTTTAAATCTGTCAAATCAATTCACCTCTACACACTAAATGATAAAACAAAATCATTTAATCCATTTTCTTTAATAATAAAGTTCTGTATAAACCCTTCATTGTTTTCTTGTCCAATATTCATAAAGTTGGTTATTGTAGAATAAATGATGTAGTAATATCCTTGTCTTTCCATATCTCTTTGGTTTATAGTAAATGTTTTTGGATATTTTCCATTTACATATTCTACAAAACTATCCAAAGTAGGGAAATAAATTTCCTTAAATTCATTATATAAGTATGCATATGCAGTTTCATAATCTTTGTCACTTACAGCACTTATATACTTTTGTAGATAATCTTCCATTCTTTCTTTTTCGCCTAATTCAGATAGTCTTTCCTGTTCTTCATACTCTATCTTTTCTTGAACCTCTTCAGGAGTTAGCACTTTTTCCTTGCTCATCAACACTAGGGCAGTTGTTATAATAATTATTAAAACAACTACCACTATTATTGAAATTATCAAAATCTTTCTCTTTTTTTCCATTCTCAGTCTCCTCTATTCAAATAGGTATGGATGTGGGTCTACATGACCACTATTCAGTTCTTTTCTAATTTCAAAGTGTAAATGTCTTCCTTTTGAAGTGCCTGGATTTGGATCAAGGGTTGGACTTCCTCCTTGGTACCCAATTACTTGACCTGCAATTACAGTTCCTGTACTTACCACATAACTATATAAATGTGCATAAAAAGTATAAAATACCTCTCCATCTATTTCATGTTTTATTTCAACACAATTTCCATACCCGTTTTGAGAACCCGCAAATACCACTGTTCCACCCGCTGCTGCATATATTTCTGTCCTTGGATCAGGAGATTGAATGTCTCCTGCAGAAATATCCATACCTTTATGTCCTTCATATCCTCCTCTTATTGGATGGATTCTCATACCAAATGGACTAGTTATTATACCATTTATTGGCATAAACAATTTTCCATTTAAGCTGATTGCCTCTCCTTCTCTGAAAATTCCATATGGACTTTCAACATATGCATTTGGATTCAAGAATTGTTTTACACTTATTGTTTTATTTTCATGATTTTGCATTGCAAGTATTAAATCCTCATTCAATGTTTTACCAATTACTTGCCCTTTACTTATTGTGTCTCCTATATTTAGATTTGTTGTAATCTCTACATTAGATATTAATAAATGTACATAATGTGTCTCACCTATTTTGCTTTTATAATCCATTTTTAATACAACACTATATTCATTTTTTTCAATTATTTCTCCATCAGCTGGAGCTATAACATCTAATCCTACTTTAAAGTTATTATCTCCTGTGTATTTAATTAAACCATGATCTAATCTATCTTCATCTTTAGATGGCCAAATAGTTGGCATATAACCTGGTACTGGCCAATCAAAATCTGTTGTTATCATTTCTAAATTTTCTGCAGATGTTTCAAATGTAAAGTCATAATCTGTTAATAACTCTTTTACATATCTTAAAATATGTTGAGCATCTTTTCCTGGTGTATTTTCTAATATTGAAATTGCATATAAAAAAGTGCTATTTGGTTTTATTTTATCTCTATGTGATTCATCAGTTCCATCAAATATATCCCATTCCTGTTCTAACAAACTTCTTATTTCCGATGAATTGTCTACTATCAAAGGCTCCTCTACTTGTGCAAATTTACTCATTCTTTCTTCCAAAATGTATAATCCTGCTATTCCATCTAAAGGATCATCTGCACCAGTACTTTGATATGGATACAGCTCTATAAAGGGTTCACCTTCAGGTGCTGGTACCTCTTTATAAACATCTACATTTATACCATTTTTATTATATTGAAAATATACATTTTTAAACCAATGATTTGTCACACTTTTTATATATGGTACATTTGTTATTACTTCTCCACCCTTCATCATCGCTTCTTGTGCTGCTTCTCCAGAGAAATATTGCTCCATTAATCCTAATTCTTCTATTTCATTTATATCTACATATTTCTTTTCTCCTTGTGCATCTTCTAATCCAAGTACTAATCTTACTGTTGATTTTGTTTCTTGTAAGCCTATATCTATTATAGTATCATGTTTTTTTATAATTTCAAGTGCAAAATCTGGGGCTAATGTTCCTAAATGCATAGCAATTAAAAATTCTTTTGGCATTCCATACATTCCTACCCAACCATCCATATCATATGAATATTTATGTGTTATCCATTTGAAATTTAAAGGATTCACGTCTATCTCTGTAGTATCTATTAACATACTTTTAGTGTTAATATCTGTCTGTACCTTTCTATTATTAAACCAACTCAAAATTCCATCCTCAGATCCAACATATATCATTCCATCTTTACCATCAGTTGCCTCCCAATTCCCGCTCCAAAAGTCACTCCATCCTTGACTAAAATTAAATTCACGTATTGAATATGACCTTATATCAGATAACACATATGCTCGTAAGTATTTGCTCTTTATATCCGTTATACTACCATTTTCATCATATTTAATATATTGCCCATCTTCTCCATTATATTTTGTTTCTACTCCTTCTCCTTCTTCTTTTTCATAATTCCCTATAAAACCATACCCCTTTAGCTCAAATCCCATAGACTCAACATATTCGCCTAATGCTATAATATCTTCGTCTTTTACCATAGCATCATAACCAATAAAAAATTTTAAAAAATATCTAAGCATTCCATCTAGTTTGCCAGCAATTATACTCAAGCCTGACAAAATAAAAGATATTATTCCTATCAGTAATAAAATTATAACTATAACTGCTAATACAATACCTAAAACACCAGCAGCACCTCCTGCCGCTGCTGGTGGCGGTGCTGGTGGCGGTGCTGGTGGCGGTGCTGGTGGCGGTGCTGGTGGTGGTGCTGGTGATGGCGCTGGTGATGGCGCTGGTGATGGCGCTGGTGATGGCGCTGGTGATGGGTTTGGAGATGATGGTGTCTTTCCACTTGGCTGACTTCCACTTTTTGTTGATGTCTGACTTGTATCTTTTTTAGAAGAATCTGTGGTTTTTTCTTTAGCTTTACTTTTCTTTTTAAATTCTTCCTTTGCTTTTTTCTTAGCTTCATTTTTGACTTTATTAGCATCACTTTTTACCTTTTCTGCTAAGCTTTTACCTCCAGAACCTTCTTCTCTTCCAGGTTCTTCTGAACTGCCTAATTCATCTGTTTCATTTTCCACATCAAAACCAGACTCTTCTTCAGAACCTTCTGTATCATCAATATCTTCATCTTTTAAATCTTCTAAATCATCATCCATATTGTATCACCTTCTTTTATTATATTTTTGTTTTTGGTTTTATTTTTCCCTGTGCAACAAGTCCCAATGTTTTTTCTACTTCTTTAGGACCATTTTTACCTTCTTTTTTATATGCACCTGAAAGTGTGTGTAACTGACTTGCATATTTATATATTTTTTCATCTGAAATAGATTCAATCTGTGTTGTCGACATTTTCATTACTTTTGTAGAAATTTCTTTCATTCGTCCTTTGGCAATTTTTCCTCTTTCTTCATCATTTGCACCTATTCCACTTGCTTTTAGCTTTCCAAATATATAGTTATATAAATCATCATAATCTCTTGCAGTAATTTTTTCCTGGTTCTTTGTTGCCCTACGATTATCATACCCTTCTCCAACTTTAGAACCAAAAGATCCTCCTAATAATGGCTCTATTATTCCTCCATTTACTCCCAGTCCCACAGCAGCACCTGCTATTCTACCCATATTCTTAGCACCATTTTCGTCTAAGAAGTTCGCTTTCTTAAATGCACTTCCTAAAACTGGAACCTGATACATTTTGTCTCTAAGTGCTCTAGCTGTACCTAATGGTTTTGAATTATATACTTTATCTGCAGTTGATTTTGCAGTTTTAAATGTTTTAGTAGATTTTACTTTATCCATTGCGCTTCCTAACCTTGAACGAGGTTTTACTGGTGTTTCTGCCTCAACTGGAGCCTCAACTGGAGCCTCAATTGGTGGTGTTGATGCTGGCATTGATTTTTTCTTCTTTGGTCTAGCATATGTTCTTCCTCCTGAGCCTCTCGCACCCCCAGTTCTTCTTGTTCCTCCAGCTCCTGTTCTACTTGAACGTTTATCAGCTTCACCATCTGCTTTTGGTAATTCTTTTTCAGCAGGTTTTACTGCTGGTACACTATTATCTGAATCATCACTAGAAGACTCTTCACTATCACCACCAGATTTACCTGCTTTACCTGCTGCTCCTGCTGCCATATTTCCTACCTTACTGATGGCTCCGCCTACCATTGCTGCAGCAGCAATACCTCCCATTAATTGATTTGATTCAATTCCAAATATTTTCTTAACTATTTCTTCACCTTTCCATATGAACCTTAATGCTAATATGGCTAATACCATTCCTCCTAATGTTCCATTTAAAAGATTTAAAGAGGCTGTTGCAAATATTAAATACAACAAACAATGAAAAGGTTGTACAATAACATTATATATAAATTCCTTAAACCAAGTATTAAGTGCCTGAGACTTCCCATCAGAAATTTTATCTATTGAATATGTAACTGTAATAAGTGGGGCAATAAGTATTAAAAATCCTACTGTAAATAAACGCTTTATATAAATAAGTAAAAATGTAAGAGTTATCCCTATCATCATAATATACATTATTGTTGCACCCCAACCAATTGTTGCCATAGGAGATAATGCTCTCGCCACAAGTTCGCTTGTAAATCCTTCCATCAATGCACTTTCATCTGTAACTCTGATGTTAGCCAATAGTGAAACCACTGCATTATTAAAGCTAATTGTGATTATTATAATATAATGTAACACAAAAAGTAATGCAAAACTTTGTAGCCAATCTACAAGCATTGCTTTATATTTTGCCTGTTCACCAGCAATTGTACTAAGTGTCATCCTAATTGCTACATATATTAAAACCACTAATAATGCAACTACAGCAAATGTTCTTAAAGCATTATACCATGATGCAACAATATGTCTTAAATCATGCAAAATATGGTTTGTACTTGAACTAGTAGCTTCAAAAAAGTTTATGTCTGTCAAATTTAATTGATTAAATAAAATTTTATCTGGAGTGAGGTAAAAACCGCTTGAAACATCATTTGCACCAGCAAGATTCACTGTTCCACTTAAAATAGTATTAACTGCTCCTCCTAAAAGTATAATCAGCACCCTCCCAAACCATGTAAATATTCCCACAAGTCCATCAACAATACCTCCTAGTACATCTCCAAATGTTTTTCCTTGATCCTCTTCCTTGTTCACTTCTGTCATGTCTTTTTTAGATTCATAACTTGGTTTTTCTAAAGTTGCTTCTACAAATGATATGCTAAATGTATTAAAGAACATCATAAATAACAAAAGTATACTTATAAGTCTAATCATTCCTTTTTTCATCTCTTCACACCTCATCTCCTTGAACTTTATCTATCATTCCATTTATTAAACTCAAAGTTTTCATAATTGCCTTGTCTTCTCTAACTCCTTGTATTTTATACATTTGTTTTCTTTCTAATGCAATTGCTGCAATTTCTCTATATTCTTTTGGTACATATTTTGCTGCTTCTTCCTTTAAGTTGTCTGTCATACTTTCTAGGTCTTCCCAATCCATTCCTTTAATTGCTAAATCTTTATCTTTGTCATCCATTATTTTAAGAACTTCTTCCTTTTTTTCAACTGTTCTATCTACTATAAATTCTGATAATTTAGCTTTTATCTCTGGTGAAAGTTTAGCTGAAATTTCACTTTCTCTTCCCAACCCTTCTATGCTCACTTGTTTAGCAAGAACATCTACTAGTACACTATCTACTATCTTATCTTCATTCTTTACCTTTGAACCAACCATTGAATGATTAATTTCGTTAAGTTCATCTCTAGTTAATTCTCCTATAGCTTTACCTAACACCATTCCTGAAACTACATCTCTTAATTCATCATTGCCTCTCATTGTTAAAACTGTAGCTAAACTATCTTCAAATTTCTTTAATAAAGTCAATTCACTAACATGTTCCTTATCATATGCTCTACCTGCTTTTGAAATTATTGATTTTAAACCATCTTCACTAAGCCTTTTGTCTTTCTTTACCTGTTTATCTATAATTGTTTGCAAATCTTTAGGAGGCTCTTTTCCTAAACTTACTTTTACCATTTCTATTATTTGGTCATTTGTTGCATCTTCAACACTTAATGCTCCCATTGTTTTCGTAGTAACTTTTATTATATCCACATTGTGTTTTCTTCTAACTTTAAATACTCCTACTTTTGATATTTGTATTACTTTTACTTTTGCTTGTTTATCTAGCTCTTCTCCTCTATATAGACTTCTAACCTTGCTCATTTCAGGCATTCCTCTTGGTACTAATCTAGAAGATGCTTCTTCTTCATGTGGTTTTGCTTTATATCTTTCATCATCTGGTTTCTTTTTTGGTGCAGAAAGTTTTTTCTCTCCTAAATTTTTACTATTTATAAAATTTGTCATAGACATTGTTATACTTCTAGCTGCCACATAACCACTTACAGCTCCAGCTACAGGACCATGTGCAACCATAGTAGGAATAGTAGTAAGTATTGTAGCTGAACCTTTAAATACATTTCCTATACTTGCTACTGCTTGCCCTACTGCTTCTTTTTCTTTTTTCTTGTCTTTTTTATATTCTTTATATCTTTCTTTTTGATAAGATGTAAGGTCAGATTCTTTAATTTTTCCTTTCTCTAATTTTGAGAATTTTTCAATATCTTCATTTTTATAACCCAATTCTGATGCTCTTCCTTTAAAGTAAGAATCATAAGCCTTATCTTTTGTTTTCTTAACTGGACTGCCCACTGCTTTGTCTATACCTTTAGCATATTTCTTTGTATTAGACAATACTGCTCCTGTTGCAACAAGTGCTGCGCTCTTAGTACTTATATCTTTTGTACTATTTCCTTTTAATTTAAACATATCTTTAATTAGTTTTTCTGCTTTAAGCATAAAGTTTAAGCATATACAACCAATTATTAATCCTGCAAATGATGTAGAAACAATTTTAAAAGCAAATACTACAAATATTGCATATAAAAGAGCATGTACACTTTGTATTAAAACATTTGTACAAAATTCACTCATCCATCTTTGTAGTGACCCTGATTTATTTTTTCCATTCTTAATTTTATCCATTGCATAACTTATTCCCACAAATGGCGCTACTGCAATTAATACAGTCACAACTAATAGACGTTTAAAATATGTAAATAAATATCTTGCTGTATAATACACTAAAACCATATACACAATTGTTGCTGGCATTCCAACACTTGCCTTCAAATTGTATGCTTGCTCAAAGATTTTTTCATATATTGAGACTTCCTCTGCACCTGCAGTCTTTATGCAAATATCTATTATAACATTATTGAATGATATAACCAGTATCATAAAATAATGAATGAAAAATACTATAATAAATGCAGTTATCCAACTTACTAACATATTTTTATATTCAGCTTTTTCTGATGCAATAGTAGTAATTGCCATTTTTATGCCTAAATATATTAAAACTAATAATAATGCTACTATTGATATATTTCTAAAAACATTATACCATGTAGCAACTGTATTCCTTATTGTATACATTACGCTACTTTCTGGCATTCTTTTACCTGCTGCTAAGGTAGAAAAAACATTTATGTCTAATATTGGAACTTTATTAAATACTATTGCTTCTATATTAACCTTTTCTTTAAGAGGTGTTCCTGTTGCATAATTAACAAAATCTTGCAAAATATTTTCTACAATCGATGTCCAACCTATAAGTTGAATTTTAACTCCAAGAGTCATCAATCCTACTAAATAATCTACTACTTGAGTCAAAAAGCTCCATATCATATCACCCAATGAAGTAGAACCTAAATAATAACCTGTTTCAGGTATTCCTTTGTAGTAAAATGAACTATCTCTTGAAAGGAATGGTCGTGATTCAAGCCCTTCCAAATTTATCCCAACAAAAGATTCAGCTCCATTACCAACTATTCCGACACCTTCTAAAATTTCTTCTCCAAACTGATCCCAATTCTCAGCTGCATAAAATTCGGTTACATTAAGTTGATGTTTTACTGCAAAATTAAAGTCTCCATCTGGTCCCAATACAATGCCTTCAATAATGCCAATCTGAGGGTATGCATGAAGACCAAAAAAACCAGCAGCTCTCCCATCACCTAAATAAATTGCAATTTTATCTCTGTCTTTTTCATCTTTACCAAATATAATATCTCCTGGTCTTGTTGTTCTTAAATCTTGAACTACAGTATATGTTTTCTCAAAATCTTCTCTTGTCACACAGCTGCTATTATTCCTTATTGCAAAGTGATATACATAATTTACAAATGAGTGCCCATCATATAAATATGTTTCCAAACGATTAACACTATGATCTATGTTTGGGCAAAAATCATTATAATACCCATCACCACCTTGCCATTCACATATTATTCTAGAAACCTCAGGTAATAGAGTTAATCCGATTACCAGACCCTTCTCCTTTTGAATAATAAAGTATTGACTGTCTGAGCCCGATTTTCAACCTCAAGTCCCTTAGTAATAAATTTTTCTGCAAAGTTTGCTATTTGTTGAGCTTGTTCATCTGTTACAGCAAATGAAATATTAGGCACTATTGTGCTTAATAAAGTTGTTATTAATAATATTGAAGCAATCATCTTTTTCATTTGCTATCCCCCTTTTATCTATGTTTTTTTAGCTCATATTCAAACACAAAGTCTTTGTCAATTTCTAAATGTACTCCATTTTGCATTTCTTTTATTTCACCTTTATAATTGTTATATATCGTCACTCCATTGTTGTTTACATTTCCAAATTGTATTTTTATTCCTTTTAATGTATATACAAGTTCTACATAATTCGAATTATAGCGGTAATAATCATAATCTAGCCATATGTCTGTAATACCGCTTACAAAACTCTTTATGTCAAAATCTTCCTGAAATTTAGCTATTAAATTTTCAAATTCTACATAATCATATTCATAATTTCCATATACTGATATATTAGCATCTGAGAAAAATATATAATTATTTGTTAATTTATATCCTATTACATTTTTATACTCATCATAAAAATGTGGTGTCCCTAAAACCTGTTTTACCTCTTCTAATGATGTGCCTGTTGTTATTCCATCTAGTATTTCTTCATCATATTCTTTATTAAATACTGCATTAAAAACTTTTCCCTGTATTTTTTTTACTTCCACATTTGTTGAATCTGTATCATATGAATTTATATTAATGTCTAGTGGTATTATGTCTACATAATTTGCTAATGCTCTTCTAGAATCTTCATTTCTATAATAATTGTTATCACCATTTATGTATGTTTTTAGTATTTTACCATCTTCACATATTACTGCAATTAAAATCTTTTTTTCTTCATCTGCCAATCTAAAATTTAAATAATTATTTCCTTTTGCCACATACTTTACTAATTGAGTAAAAAACATTTTATTTTTTGTGTCACCTGTATATAAATCTTTGCCAAGCTTTATGTATATGTCTTTATTAAAATCTTTATCTTCTGATTTTTTTTCTCTTATGTATTCACAACCAGAATACTCAACTGCAAGTCTTATTGTTGTTATATCATCCATACTTCTTATGTCTTCTACTCTAACTGGTGCATTTTTTTCAACTGCTACTTTTGCTATTAGTAATAACAATATTATTATTATAAAAGTTATTAAGGCGTTTCTAATTTTCTTTTTCATTTTCCGCCTCCTAGCTTTAAGTACTCAGACATAGAGTTAATTGTACCTTGTTTCCTCATGTTAAATAAGTCTTTTACTACTTTTTCGGCTCTAGATATACCCATAAAAAATACTATTGCAAATATTGGTACTTTTTCAGCTATCGCACTAGCTGAAATAACAAAAATCACATATAGTATAGCATGTAATGGTTGTATAAATATGTTTATCATTAACTCTTTAAACCATGTACTAAATGCTTGTGCCTTTTTATCTGAAACTTTATCTATAGAATATGTAACACATATTAATGGTGCTATTACTATTAAAAATGCTACTGTTAACATTCTTTTAAAATACAACAAGAAAAATCTCAAAGTTATAAATGTAAGCATACAAGCTGAAATAAAAGGAACAATTAAAGGAAATCCTACACCTGTACCCATTTCATTAAAAAGAGTCTCACTCATGCTAATTCCTATATTTGTACTAATTCCATCTCCAAATGGTCGTATAAATTCAATCAAAACTTCAGACACTGTTAATGCAATAAGTATAATATAATGAAGAACAAATAATAACACAAAACTTGTAACCCAATCTATAAGCATTTTTTTATATTTTGCTTTATCACTAGCAAGAGTTGATAAAACCATTCTTATCGCAATATATATTAATACACATAATAATGCAACTGTTGCAAATGTTCTAATTGCATTATACCATGTTGCAACATTTTTCTGTAATTCTATTGCTAAATTACTTCTAGGTGGATTAAAAAAATTAATATCAAATACTTTAACATCATTAAAACATATATCTTTTATTGTAACCCAAAATGCACTTTCTGTTGTTCCTCCAGAAGAAAGTACTGCAAAAGACATTATACTATTTACAGTTAATGGAATAAGTGATGCAAATCCTATTAATATTGTTACAACTGCTGAACCACTATTTAATCCAGGTGCTACTCTTTTAGTACTACCACTTGGTAGTGTAATTTGGCTTTCATCCTTTAATTTGTCAAACTTTTCTTTGTCATAACCTTCTTCAGATACTTCTTTAAAGTTTTTTCTATCTGTTTCAGTGACGTCATCTGCAAATACAGTAAGTTGGGGAATAATAAAGTTAAATAGTATTGTAATTATTAAAACTACTACTATTCTTTTTTTCATTTTCCCACCCCTCTTCTTTGCTTTAACTATAAGTTTAATACTTAACATCCTATTTTGATAACTTATTCTTGTGTTTGTTTTTTCAATTTATTTAAGTTTGTTTCAACAAATTCAAATTCTTTTTTTGTTGGTTGTATTGCAAGAATTGCAGTATCTTCACCAACTTTCAGAAGCCCTTCTCCACGACTACATGTTGTTAAGAAATATGCTTCACCCTCACTTAACTTAAATACTTCTCTTATGTATTGTATTTCTGATTTATCCTGAGCTAAAAACAGCTTTGTGTCTGATGAAGTTAAAACTGCTTGTACCTCTGGTTTCTCATAGAAGTCTTGGAATTTTTGTGACATAACTGCTAAAGACACATTTCTTTTTCTTGCACGACGTGACATAGTATTTAAGAAATCCACTGCCTCTGGATAAGGAAGCAACATCCACGCTTCATCTATTAAAACTCTTTTTTTAGAAGCTTTATCTTTATCTTCACTATTTTTCTTAACATACTTTTCCCAAATCCATGAAAGTAAAATTTGTTGTGCAAGTGGTCTTGCAAATCTTTCTTCTAATTGAGAAATATCTAAGTTTATAAATGGTACATTTTCTAATAAATCAAATGTTGATTGCCCATCAAAATATGCCATTTGTCCATCAAAAGCTCTTACATATTGTTTCATAACTTTTAATAAGTAACTATAATGGAATCTATAATCTTGATTATCATTTGCTTGTGAATTTTCAGAAACTCTTTTATACCAAGAACCAATTGTTGGCATATCTTTTTTAACTCTTCCTAAATAGTTACTACCTTGCGCTCCTGCTGTATATAAACTTTCCACAGAACTTGTAACTCCATATGCTGAGTATTCTTCTGCAACTGCTTCTGCTATAATTTGCTTTGTAAGCTCATTTACTTCTGTACTTCTTGTACTACCTCTTGCCATTGTAAGTAATGCTTGTGTAACATCTTCTACTTTATTTTCAATGTTTAAAACACCTTTTTCTTTTCCTGTTATTTCATCTTTTACAATTTCTGGTTCAATATCAAAAAGATTTATTATTGTACTTGAGTTTGGACTTATTGTAACATTAATTCCACCAAGCGCTTCTGCTACCACTCCATACTCACCTTCTGCATCTAGTGCTAAGCTTTCTATTCCCATCAATACTGAAGAACGTGATGTTAGAGTTTTTATAGTAACACCTTTACCAGCTCCAGATTTTCCAAATATAACCATATTATAGTTTGAAAGTTTTGAACTGAAATTATCAAACAATATTGGTAATCCAGTTTGTTTATTAAATCCAAGTGGTATACCATTTTCATGGCCTACATCTGATGTGAAAAATGGAAATACTGTAGACATAGATTTTCTATCAAATATGTGTTTTTTACCAAGTCTATTTTCTCCAAAAGGAAGATTTGATTTGAATGCATCTTCCTGCATTGCCCAAGTTGGTTTTATACCTATAAGTGTTTTAGACATTTCAGATGCCAACATTTCTGTCATTTTATTTAATTCATCTAAATCATATGCAAACATTGTACACATAATAGAAGATTCAAATAACTTATTAAATCCTGCTGCTATCTCATCTCTTAGTTCTTCTGCTTCAGCCCTTTTTTGCGCTATAACTCTTTCTCTATTTATATCTCCTCTGTCCATTGCAACAATTCTTTCAGACTCAAGTTCATTAATTGTTCTGTTCAAATCTGTTTGTGACCTACCTTCAGTTATTGGATTAATAAATACAGAAACATTTAAATCTCCAAATGTATACATACCTCTTAAAAACTCTGGGAATGTACACATTCTAGGAATTGTTGTTATCATCATAGACCTTGCATACCTTGTTGAACTAGAAACTATTTCTATATGATTGGTGTGAGATGCATCAACACCTGCTGGTGCAATTAAGTCTTTTATTCCTTTTCTATTTTTCGAAAATACACTCTTGTTTTTATCTTCTGTTTGGATTAACTCTTCATTAATTTTTGTATTCTTATTTTTTTTCATTTGCGTACCTCCTTAACAGGTTTCATCTTTTGTTCCATTTCCATTTCTTCTTCATATTCTTCTGTTAAAATCTCACCATTATCTTTAATTTCTTTTTTTATTTCACTAAACAAATCTGGCTCTATTTGTTCTTCATAATCACCAATTAAATCAAGTGCTTTTTCTACTACTTTATTTTTTCTTTCCTTAGCTTTCATTTTTGCTTCAGCAGATATTATACTATCTGTTGTTAATGTTACTGCATCCGCATTTATTTGCTCCTCTATTAATTCTTGTTTCTTCTCTAATACATCTTGTGATGTTGTATATAATGCATCATATTCTGTGTCTAGTGCTTTAGATAATTGAACTAATTCTGCATCATCTCTATTATATGCTGTATATAGAAGTTCTGCCAATTCCTCTGAATCTAAAACATTGCCTGTAACTTCACAAGAAGCAAGTGAACGTATTATTGTTTGACATCTTGTATATAATTCTGAGAAAAATAAGCTTTCTAATTCTTCTTTTGAATAGTTAGTTGCTCCAAATTCAGATGCAAAATAAGAAACTATTACATATGTTTTTTGTTGAAGAACATTTTTGTTTAAACTTAACCTCTCTATATATGCAGCCATATCTTGCCCATATTCCCACACATTATTTTTTCTTTTCTCTTGGAATTCTAATTCTGCTAATGCTTTTGTATCTCCATAAGATTTAGCATCTTTGATTTTTTCTCTTATATCTATTAGTTCTGTTTCTACTTCTCGTACTTTACCTTTATATTCCTCAATTATATCTCTTAAATTCAAGCTAGATGTTTGTACATATAGTTGTATTGGAAATCTTAATGTGTTTAGGAATTGTACAAAACCTTCTTCTATTGAAAGTTTTTCCTGCGAAGACATAAGGTCATAATTCACTCCTTGGCATCCTATAACCATTACATATTGTTCACCATTTTTTCTAACTATCATGTTATCTTTTACATCATCAAATTCTATGAACTTATACATAGATTCTTTTGAAACTTGTGTTATCTGTATTGCATCAGAACCTTTTTTTTCTTTTTTTGTATTTTCTTCATTTTTACTACTTTTATTGCCATTATTATTTGAAAATATTAAAAAGTAAATTGCTGCAAGACCCGCAACCACCACAACTAATATTACTAGTACTAAATTTAAAATTGCTTGAAGATTTTCCATTTTTATTCTTCCTCCTTTGTATAAACATATATTTTTTTATTTTTCCTAAATTTAATATATCTTAGTATCAGTTCATCTATTGAAGAACCGCCCTACTTTTTTAAAAAATGCAAATCTTCCTACATCAGGAATTTTAAATGTTCCAACAGCGAAACCTATCAATGCAAAAAGTGCCATTAAAATAATACCTAAAACATTTAAACCGAAGAGCTTTTCCAAATATAAGGTAAAAAATGAATCCTACCATCCCAAATACTACAGTTGTTATAAGCGATTTACCTGAAAAAATGTATAAAATTCTTGACTCCCCTTTATAATTTCTTGGAATATAATATGTACCCATAAAACTTCTCCTCCCATTTTTATCATTTGTTTTTATATTTTTTACTTATAAACCACTAACTATTTTATATACAAGTGCCCAAATTGCCTGTGCTCCAAATAAAACAATTGCACTTACCACCAAGCCCACTAGCCTTTGTTTTAATTTACCTTGTTCATCTGGGCTTGCAGTTATATATTTAATTCCCATTATAATAGTAACAACAACAAGAATTCCTGTGCCCAACTGTAAAAGTAATCTTGCAAATGGTATAAAAATACCTTGTAAAGCTACTTCATCAAACATTGCATCACCTCTGGTTAACCAATCATCTGCCTGGGTTTCTATAGCATCCCAACTCGGCATAGCATATACATTGCTTGGCACAAAGCTTATAGCAAATGTTGTTATCATAAAAATACATATAATAATACTAATATTTCTTCTCATTGTCATAGCCTCCCCTTATTACATAATGCATAATACAATTATAAGCTATTTACTAGTATTTTTCAATAAATTCCGAGAATTTGTAACACTTTTTACATTTAAATGTAATATGAATGTAATATTTGCTATTTAGTATAAAAAATGATATAATTTTAAATATATTTATTTAGAGGAGTGATTACATGTATAAATTCAGTTTTAAGGAATTGTTTTTATTATTAGTTGCACTTTTATGTGTATTTGCAATCGGCAGAAACATCCTGCACTTACTTCAAGGAAGCATTACAAACATTCCACTCCTGATTTTCTCATTAATACTTGATATAAGTGTACTTAGGTACCTCATCAAGAGATTTAAAAGAAAGACACCAAAAAAGAGGAAGTAATTTTTCCTCTTTTAATTTTTATATTTATATTGCGCTATTTGACAAACATGTATTCAATCTTATTTTAATATGCTCCATCTCGACCAGTAAATCCACTTTCAGAATATAGTTTTAAAGCTGCTTGTTGATATAGTTCGCACTATTTGTAATACTCCAACTGTACTAAATAGAAGAAGTACACCTATCACAAATGGAACTAACTGCTTTTTCATATCTGCCTTATCTTGACTGGCTCCAGTTACAAATCTGGCACCCATAATTATTAACATTATTACTGCAACTATAGCCCCAATTACTTGGGCAATTCCCATAATATAATTAACCTTCTCTAATAATTTGCTATCCATTCTCACATTGCCTATATCCTTATAGGCACTTGTATCTATAGCACTAACAAAATTTGTAACACATAAACTCAATACCATAGCTAATATAAAAATCAAAAATATTTTCTTTTTCATACCTAACCTCCTACTAAAAAGTTAAATTATAGCCGGTCATAGACCGGCAATATAATTATTCTTATTTAATTTAGATTATGCTAATTTTTCTACAATAGATATATCTACTATTTCTGTTGAAGCTGTTGTAACTGCATCTCCCATCGTTCTAACTACTCCTAATATTGCTACTGCTGATAATATAAATATTGCTCCTACTATGTAAATAGCTACTGATTTTTTTATATTTGCTTTGTCTTCAGTAGAACCTATAACATACTTAATACCTAAAAATATTAACATTACTACTGCAACTACTACTCCTATTACCTGTACTACACCTATTACAGTGTTTCCTACACCTCTAACTTTAGTTGATGCATCTGAAGATGTAGCTGCAACTCCATCCAGTGGGTCAGTTATTGGTGCAGCAGCTGTTACAACTGAAAATATTGAGAAAGCTAGTACAACTAAAAGTAATATTGCTACTATACGTTTCATGTTCTTTTTCATAATAAAATCCTCCTTTTTTATCTATAAATAGTTAAAATATTATAGTCATTTTTTTCAAACTTGTTATAATTATACACTATTTTGACAAAAAAAACAATATATAATTTATTTTTTCTGTAATATGTAAAATTTAGTCTATACAATATATACCATATTACAAATAAATATTGCAATAGTTTTTATTAAAAAAATTGGTTTTATCTTTCTTCAAGTAAATTTTTATGTTATAATAGTTTTAAGTTTAAATTTTTTGGAGGTGATTTTATGGCATACAGATGTGAAGACTGTTATTATTTTGAAGAATCAGGTAATCCTTCTACATTCGATTATTGCAATAATCATAAAAGAAAGATAGAAGATAATCGTGATACATGTGATGATTTCAAAAGATAGAAAAATTTCTTAATATGTAAATAGAGTGCAAATTTCTACACTCTATTTATTTTTGAGCTATTGCTCAGGTATTACCTGTCTGCATCCCACATGTTACGTTCAGCACGGTCACGCCTCTCTCTTTCTTGACTTCTCAAGGTGTCGAGTTGGTTTCGCAAATCAGTGTTTCCACTGTTTCTTGCTTCATGATAAGCATCATCTAAATCATTGTACTTACCACTTGCTGTCTCATACTCATTTTTCCATGCATAATATTCATCGCTAGCCATGTAATACCCTCCCTTCTCGTCACAATTTTTGTTTCAAGAAATTCCTATTAAGCTAATGCTTAACATTCTGTATTATATCGCCATATTCGCATTATGTCAACTTTTACTAGGAGACATAGTATTTATAAAAAATATATTGACACTTTACCAGTGGGCAATTTGTTCTGTTTATAATTTTTGTACTCTTTTTTATTAGCTTTTAAACTAGTTTTTCTAATTGTAGCTAATAATTTTAAATATGCTCATCCTTGCAATAACCAATTCTTTAAATTAATTTGTTTTATGCCTTCATGGTTGCCTTCTACATCATCAAGTGTTATTAAAACTTTTTTATATTCATCTTTTGTTTTGCGAAGTGGTGCAAGTTCACGTTCTAAAACACCTTTATCTAAAACACTTGCAGATACTTGATAATATTCTTTTGTATTTAATTTTGTTGCAACAAAATCTATCTCTAAGTCGCCAACTTTACCTACATTAACTCTATAACCACGCCTTAACAATTCTAAAAATACAACATTTTCTATTTGATGTCCTATATCTAAATTTTCTGATGATAAAAGAGTATTTCTTAGCCCAGTATCCACCACATAATATTTACTATTTGTTTTTAATATAGTTTTCCCTTTAACATTATATCTATCTACTTTATAAAATAAAAAACTATCACAAAGTGCTTTAAGATATTTGTCTACTGTTTTTTGTAATATCTGACGTCCGCTTTTAACTACTTCCTTTGTTATATTACTTGTTGAAATAGGGCTACCTATATTTCCAGCAAGAAACTTTGATATTCTTTCTAAAATTGTTATATCACTTATTCCATTTTGTTTTGTAACATCTTTTACTAAAATAGTATTATAAATACCAAGTAATATTTGATCATAAGTTTGCATATCAAATTCAGTTTTAGTCAAAATTGGAAATGCTCCATAATTTAAATACCTATTAAACAATTCTGCAGTTTCTAAATTAGGAAATGCAGTTTTAAATTCCTTAAAAGAAAATGGTAACATTTTTATTTCTACATATCTTCCTGTAAGAAGTGTTGCAAGTTCTCTTGAAAGCATATTTGCATTTGAGCCTGTAATGTATACATCTGTATTTTCTTTAACATAAAGGCTATCAATTGCTCTTTCAAAGTTTTCACATATCTGTACTTCATCTATAAAAAAATATGTTGTTTTTTCTTTTAATAGTTTTGAAATTAGAAAATTATACAATATTTTTTCATCTAATAAATGCTCATTTTCCTTTTCTTCTAGATTGATCTTTACTATTTGATTGTCTTCTACACCTGTAGACTTCAAGTATTCAATATATAAATCAAATAATGTGGATTTTCCACATCTTCTAACTCCAGTTATAACTTTTATTAAGTCAACATCTCTAAATTTTTTTAAATTTTCTAAATATTCATTTCTATCAATTAACTCCATCATATTTTACCTCTTAAAAAGAGTATAACAAAAAGCATTATGTTTGTCAAGTTTTTTGTCTTTAGGAACAAAAACTTTTAATTTTAGAAAGTTTTTGTTCCTAAAGACAATTTAGTTGTTATTTATTTTCAAACTTTTTTACTTACACTATAATAAGCAGCAATGAGCTGATCTAGCTCAACACTTAATTCATATATTACACTATAGTCTTCTTTTTCTATAATGCTTTTGTTTAGCTTTTCTCTTAAATCACATATCTCATTGTTTAGCATAAGATCACTCTCCTTTACATATGTTAAAAATACCATGTTTTACCAATAAAAGCAATATAAACTGGCAAAATTATCCAATTTTCTTTCGACAAGATTTGACTTTTTTCTATTTTTTTCGTGTTTTTATTTTTTGATAAATTAAAATAACAGAAAATGCTACAAAAAGCACTATTGATACTATCATAGATATTTTCACATTATAAAACATTAAACTGTCTGTTCTTAAGTTTTCAATGAAAATTCTTGCAAAAGAATAAATTACTATGTAAATATATGTTATCTCTCCTCTAAATTTTCTGTTTTTTGACAGTTTTGTTAATAATATAAATGTTAAAAATGTGACTATACTTTCATATAAAAATGTTGGGTGTACTTCTATATATTTTCCTTGTTCAATTATTCCCATTCTCCATGGCAATTGAGTCACTCTACCATATGCTTCTATATTTATAAAGTTCCCTAACCTTCCTATACTTTGTGCTAGCGCTACCACTGGTGCTATATAATCTATTAAATCTAATATATTTATTTTGTTTTTCTTGCAGTAAAGAACACTTGCTATAAATCCTCCTATTAATGCTCCATATATAGCAAGCCCTCCACTTCTTAAATACAGTATTTCTAATATGCTTTTAAATTCGTATACATTAAACATTACATAGTAAAGCCTTGCAAATACTAGTGCTACTGGTATCGCAAATATTACTACATCTAATATTTGTTCATATCTTATTGAAAATTTACCATCATATTTTTTAGATATATAAATAGCAAGTGCTATTGCAAAAACTATAATTATCGCATACCAATATATGTCTATATTAAAAATAGATATTGCTATTTTAGATATGTTTAATTTAATATTAAATCCTGGAAATAATATAGTTTGCAATTTATACCTCTTCTAAAAGAAAATCAATAACATTTTTTATTATCAAAAAGAGGGTGTCCTGAAATGAATATTTTGCCTCCCATGATGATATATATTTTTCTTTACTCACTTTCCCCACTGGTGCTGTAATATGTTCATTCTTCACATAAAC